>Ga0256914_1000044_pt1 | contig 126159 bp, 123 predicted proteins | sample HulkmetaG_FD_191571 | JGI IMG/M metagenome (GOLD analysis project Ga0256914, IMG submission 191571) | Hydrothermal chimney microbial communities from Main Endeavour vent field at the Juan de Fuca Ridge, Pacific Ocean - Hulk | ecosystem: Environmental > Aquatic > Marine > Hydrothermal vents ...
CAGGGAGTGTTCGTAAAGTTCTGGCGAACGTTCTTCCAGAAGACGCAAGTAACTCCTTATGAACTCCTTTTCACTCTTCTTTAGGTTCTGAAGCAGGAGTCGTTGGCGGAGCAGGAGGGCAATGGTCTCAAGCTCGATGGAGATCTCAGCCTTTCTCTGATAAGGGACCCCTTCAAGTACCAGGTAAAGCCTTTTTCCATCATCTACTCGGGCTTCACACTGGAGATTTCTCCGGTCTCTGAGCCTTTTTAAGGCGCGCTCGACCACATCCGCCGGATCTCCCGCTTTGAACGGGGTGTCTCGAAATGGCAGTTCGTAAGCCTCCAGCAGCTCTTTATTTATAAGGTAAAGCCTTACCTTGTGGGCGTCATACTTGCTCAGGAAGTAAGAGGCCGCACCCTTCAGGGAAAAACGTTTGAGTAGTGCCTGCCAGTAGTGTTGATGTCTTCGTTCTCGCTGGGCGTTTTCCCAACGCTGATAGACCACGGCTCCTCCCCCAAAGAGCAAACTCAAGGTCCAAGCCCCAAGGTAAGGAGAAAAGCCAAGAAAGAGTCCGGTGGAGCGAAAAACAAAGAGTCCCCCCATCCAGATCAGGGCTGGGCATGGCAGGGCCAACCAGCTTCTCCAGGAAGCGCCAAAGACCAACCCAAAGCAAAGGCCAAAGAGGAGCAGGGAAAAAAAGAAGCGCCACTTCAGGGCTAGGGCGTAAAGGATATCTCCTTGCAACAGGGATTGGATGATGCTTGCGTGGATTTCCACACCTGCCAAAGACCCCTGGTCGATGTAAGGGGTAGGCCATTCATCCGAGATCCCTACCGCGGTGACCCCTATCAAGACCACGCGCCCTTTGAAGACCTCAGGAGGGATCTTTCCCGCCAGGAAGTCACATACCCGCAAAAAGGGAAAACTGCCTCTGGGACCGTAGTAACGAATAAAGAAGCTGCCATCTGGATTAAGAGGGATCTCAAAGGCCGGGCTTTTCAGCTTGCGTGGTCCAAAGGAGACGTGAGAGAGTTTCTGGTCGTAAAAAGCCAGGGCCCCGGCTATTCCTAGAGCCGGTAAGGAGACTTTGGGGTCTGCCAGAAAAGCAGGTGCCCTTCGTACGATGCCATCTTCATCGAAGATGAGGGCGATGTGGCCCAGAGCAAAGGCTTTTTTTCGAAGGCTTGAGGCCGGAAGCACCAGTTTTGAGACCTCGATGCCCCTTTTGGAGAGAGAAAAACCCAGCACATCTTCGGTATAGGCGGCCAACACCACACGTGTTCCCTCAAAGGATTGGGCCAGGGTTTCATCCCCTGGACGAGCCGGAGAAAAGACAATGTCGAAGACGATCTCTTTGGCTCCCGCGGCCTTGAGTCGTTCTACTACCCGGGCGTGGGTCTTCCGGGGCCAGGGCCAGGGTCCAAGATTTTTAAGGCTGGCTTCATCTACGGAGAGAATTATCACCTTCGGGTCCTCAAGAGGAGGCAGGCGTTTGAGCCAGGAATCGTAGGTCCAGAAATCGATCTTTCGCAGGACAGAAGGGGGTAAGAAAACCAACCAGGTCAAGGAAACCACTCCTAAAATGACGGCTAACAGAGGGATCTTGTGACGGTGAAACCAGAGAGAGAATCGCGACAGGACAAAAAGGGAGCGTTTGATTTCTATTTGACGAAGTTCTTTTTTTCTCATAAGAGAGAATCTAAACCAGTTGCCCTGGAGTCAAAAGGGTGAGGAATTTTTGCAAGTTCCTTTTGGTCTTTTGGTTTGTCTCGTGGATACTGGTGACTTCCACAAAGGCGGGGCTCTATTTTACCCCACGGGCCAATTTCTCCCTCGAATACGATGATAACATCTATTTTACCCCTTCTGATGAGATCTCAGATCTCGTGCGCTATCTGGCCCCGGGTTTTTGGCTCTATTGGGGAAACAACGTCAATTATTTGGAGACAGACTATGAATATCAACGGGTTACCTATACTCACCATCCAGCCCAGAATTCAGACCGACATTACCTTTTTTGGCGAGGGCAAAAGGTTTGGTCCAATTGGCGTTTTACCCTGAGGGATAATTACATGCACTCCGAAGACCCTACCCGGCTTGAGTCTCTCATTGGTAACATCAATTATGCCCATTTGAAATACGATTATCATGAAGGCCGTTTTCACCTTGAGCGACGCTTTGGTGAAGAGAATCGGATCCGTCTAAGTTTCTACAATTTCATCTTCAAGAAACAGGAACCATACGATGAGAATACCATCAGCAACTATCCACGCTTCGAGCTCCTTTATTGGTTCTCCAAACCGTGGGGGCTTAAGCTTGAAATAGGTCAAAACTGGGCCCAGTTCGATTATCTGGATGATTTTCGGGAACTCATCTCCTCTATGGCCCTCAAACACCGTTTAAATCCCTGGCTGGAATGGCAGACCAGGTTTTCTTTCTCAGAGATGCGATTCTTGGGAACCAGGGCTGATTATCACCTTTATGATCTTGGTACAGGCCTTACGGCTCAGATAGCCCCCAGAACCGCACTCTCCGTGGGCCTGGGAGTCTTCAAACAGGCGGTCCGGGGAGAGAAAGACGACAAAGGTCTTAGTGCCTATTTCAACCTTTATCGGGAAACGGGGATCTATCGGCTCTATTTGGAGACCAGTTCTGGATACGACGAGATCTACTTCGACGGTGAGGACCTGGGTTTTTCACGTTATTCCGTGGTAGGGGGAAAGATAAGTGCTTTTCTTTCCCCGGCCTGGCGAATTAACCTGCGTTTTTTTCACCGGCGAGACCATTTCATTCAATCTTTAAACGATGTCATCGAGCGGACTTGGAGTATAAATGCCTATTGTTCTTGGAAGTTGTCCCCCCACTGGCAGTTGAGCTTTGGTTTACTCCATCTGGAGCGCGAGGCCAATCTATCCTCTTATGAATACCGCGACAACCGTCTCTGGTTACGTCTCAGCCTGTTCAAACGTCTGACCTTCTAGTCTTTTTCCGCCAATTTGGCCAGCGAAACGATTTTCTCTCCCGGAGTCAACATGAAGAGGCGTACACCCTGGGTGGCTCTTCCCTGAATGGGGATATCCTTTACCCGCAAACGGATGATCTTTCCCGCTGAGGATACCAGCATAATTTCATCTTCTTTCACCACTCTGGCACAGCCTACCAGGGCCCCGGTCTTTTCGTTCAGCCTCATGGCGATGATGCCCTTTCCTCCTCGGCTCTGAGTCCGGTATTCCTGGAGGCTAGTGCGTTTGCCATAACCCAATTCGCTTACCGTGAGGAGGTCCGCTTCGTCTTCTGGATCGAGAATCTCAAGCCCCACTACTTCGTCTCCAGCAGAAAGGTCGATTCCCTTTACGCCGGCTGCGGTACGTCCCATGGGGCGAACGTCCGTTTCGGAGAAACGAATAGCCTGGCCCTTTTGGGTTACCAGTAAAATGTCTTTATGACCATCGGTAAGGGCTGCGGCTACTAATTCGTCTCCTTCTTTCAGGGTAGCGGCCAGGATGCCTGTGCTCCGAGGATTTGAGAAGGCCGAAAGAGGGGTCTTTTTCACTAAACCCTGACGCGTAGCAAAAAAGACGAAGCGGTCTTCGGCAAAGCCCCGAACCGGAAGAATGGTGGCCAAGCGTTCCTCTTTGGCCAGTGGCAGGAGATTGCGGAGAGAAGTGCCCTTGGCGGTGCGACCGGCTTGAGGAATGTCGTATACCTTAAGCCAGTACACACGTCCCAGGTTGGTGAAACAGAGAAATTGGTCGTGGGTAGAGGCCACGTAAAGTTGGGTTACCATGTCTTCCTCCCCGGCCTCCACCCCCCTTTTACCCCGTCCACCGCGCCGTTGGCTTCGGTAGGTGGCAGCGGGAAGACGTTTGATATAGCCCCGATGGGTCACGGTAACGACCATGTCTTCTTCTGCCACCAGATCTTCCACGGAAAGTTCTTCGGTTTGTTCAATGATCTCGGTGCGCCTTGGGTCAGCATATTCCTCTTTAATGGCCAGAAGCTCGTCTTCGATGACTTTCATGAGGACGCTTTCATCCGCCAGTATCTTCTCAAACCAGGCGATCTGCCGTTTGAGTTCTTCGTGTTCGGATTTGATCTTTTCCTGTTCCAGCCCCGTGAGGCGCTGAAGCCGCATGTCCAGGATGGCTTGAGCTTGAACCGGGGTTAACCCGAAGCGATTAATCAGTCCTTCCTTGGCTTCTGCCGGGGTCTTGGAGGCCTTGATGAGGGCGATGACCTCATCAAGGTTGGCCAGGGCCACCATTAATCCTTCTAGGATGTGGGCCCTTTCGCGGGCCTTGCGTAAATCGTAAATGGTGCGTCTGGTCACTACGGTGCGGCGGTGGGCCAGGAAGTGTCCTAAAAGTTCGCGAAGATTGAGCTGCTCGGGGCGATTGTTCACCAGAGCCAGCATGATAATGCCGTAAGAGCTTTCGAGGGGGGTCTGTTTGTAGAGCTGGTTGAGGATGACTGGAGCAAAGTCCTGTTTCTCTCGTTTGAGTTCCACCACCACTCGGAGTCCTTCGCGGTCAGATTCGTCCCGCACCTCGGCGATACCATCGATTTTTTTATCTCGCACCAAGCCGGCGATACGTTCCACCAGTTTGGCTTTGTTAACCTGATAGGGAAGCTCCGTGATCACAATGGCGGTCTTTCCGCCTTCTCTTTCGATGTGAGCGCGAGCGCGCATTTTGATGAGGCCCTTTCCCGTGGCGTAGGCCTCTTTAAGCCCTTCGGTGCCATAGACGAAAGCTCCGGTGGGAAAATCCGGACCCTTGATGTACTTGAGCAGTTCGTCAAGCGTGATGTCAGGGTTGCGAATCATGGCCACCAAGGCGTCGATCACTTCTCCCAGGTTGTGGGGGGGGATGTTGGTGGCCATACCCACGGCGATCCCAGAGGATCCATTGATCAAAAGGTTTGGGATACGACATGGTAGAACCACGGGTTCCTTCAAAGTGTTGTCGTAGTTGGGCATGAAATCGACGGTCTCTTTCTCGAGGTCTTTCAGGAGTTCGTGGGCGATTTTGGCCATGCGGACCTCGGTATAGCGCATGGCTGCCGGAGCATCGCCGTCAATGGAACCGAAGTTGCCCTGCCCATCAACCAAGGGATAGCGCATGGTAAAGTCTTGGGCCATGCGCACCAAGGTGTCATAAACCGCCATGTCCCCGTGTGGATGGTATTTACCGATGACATCTCCCACCACACGGGCGCTCTTCTTATAAGGCTTGTTCCAGTCGTTCTTGAGTTCGTACATAGCGTAAAGGATGCGACGTTGGACGGGCTTTAGACCATCACGCACATCCGGAAGCGCCCGCCCCACGATAACGCTCATGGCATAGTCGAGATAAGACCTTTTCAACTCTTCTTCGATGGGTACCGGAATGACCTCCGCCACTCTTCCCTCCCGAGCAAAGACTTGCGAAAGCCTTTATACCACAAAAGAGCAGGAGCCTCGATGGCTGCTTTACATCCGCCACACCTTGGCTACTTTAAAGAAGATGGTTCGTTACCAGCAGGTTCCCGAGCATTGTCGCCCTTGTCTGGAAAGACTGGCCAAGCAGGCGATGGAACTGGCCTGCGGTGATGGACCGGAGAAGATAGAAAAGGCTCTGGCCTGGCTTTCTGAGCTCTATCATCCCGAAATACCTCCTCCCATCATAGCTTCTAAACTTCACCGGAGAATCAAGGCTTTTTGTGAGAATGAGGACCCCTACCGGCCCCTCAAAGAAAGGGAGATAGAGATCGCCCGTCGTATGGCCCAGCACTTGAGGTCTCGCTACGGCTCTTCCTTTGAAGAGCTCCTCCTTTTCTCCCTCCTTGGAAACGCCATCGATTTCTTCCGGTCCCCGGAAGAGATCGAAAAGGCCCTTGAACAGGGAGTAAAGCTGGCCATTGATCACCGCCCCAAGATAGCCTCTCTTCTGGCGCAGGCCAAACAACTCCTCTTTCTCACGGACAATGCCGGGGAAGTCTTTTTCGATCTACCCCTTCTCAAATGGTTGGCCCAAAAGGGGCCTCAAACTTTCTATGTTGTTAAACCCTCTCCCATCCAAAACGACCTCTCTCTCGCGGACCTCACCCACTTGCAACTCTCCCTCCCGGTACCAGTGGTGAATCCTGGAACCGAAATGGTTGGTCTTGATCTCAGGGAGGCTGCCCCGGAATTCCAGGCCCTTTTCTGGCAATCCGATTTGATTCTGGCCAAAGGGATGGGACATTTTGAGACCCTTAGCGAGGAATCTCACCCAGGACTCTGTTTCATCCTCTGTGCCAAGTGTTATCCGGTTTCCCGGGCCCTTCAGGTTGATTTGAATTCTTATGTCATCCTGAAGACTTAACAAAAAATTTTTCCGGCCGATAAAAAGACTTAGACCTTTCGATATTTTTAGATGTTTTCGGGGAGAAGGAGATGTTTGAGGCGGATTCCAAAAATCTCATTCCCGAAGCCACCGAAGCGCAGAGCTTCGAAAATCGACTCGAAGCCGAAAGAGAAGCCCTTTTAGCCTCCTGGATCGCCTTTTTAGAACTCCAAAAACAAAAGAAGGTTCCCCTTCCCCCTCATTATGCCGATGCTTTTTATGCTGCTACCAAGATCAAAAAGAAGGACAATTATATCCTTAATCTGCTCATTGAAGGCAAAGATATCTTCAATAACTTACTAGGTAAAATAAATCCAGAAGTGGCTAAAGATCTTGGCCTCGCCGAGGATATCAATCGTATTACGAATTATATTCGACGTATTGAGCAACTTGAAAAAGAACTTTCTTTTCTCAAGGAGAGTTTTCTTCGCGATCAACTGACTGGTCTTTGGAACAAACGAGGACTGGAGAAGTTCTTTGACGAAGTGGTCATGCCAAACATTTTTGAGGAAGATTTTTTACTTTGTTATTTCGATTTGGACAAATTCAAACAAATTAACGATCACTACGGACATAAAATCGGAGATCAAGTGCTTATTGCTTTTGCCAATTATCTCAAGGCTAATTTCAAGCCCAAAGATTTTCCGTGCAGGCTACATGGAGACGAATTTTGTGTGATCGTCGTAGGAGTAACCATAGATAAATTTCTTCCTTTTGCCCGTGAACTCCATCAACGTGGCTTCACAGTGAAGCTACCTGATGGCAAACGTCAAATGAGCTTTTCCATTGGTCTCACCAATGTTATTGCCTCCGACAACCTGGAAAAAGTGCTCGAGAGAGCGGACTTTTCCATGTATTGGTGCAAAGAAAACGGCGATCTCAAGCCCGTGAGGATCTAGCTTCCGGCATCTTCCAGTTTGGCTCGTTGAAAACGTTTTTTGATGTGAGGGATGAGGCCGCCGTCTTTCAATAATTCTTGCATAAAAGACGGAATGGGTTGGCATCGATAAGTCTTTCCTGAAGTTAGATCCTTGATAATACCAGCCTGGGGATCGACTTCCACTTCGTGGCCGGCTTCTATTTCGCGGGCGGCTTCTGGGGCTTCGAGGATGAGAAGCCCGGTGTTGAAGGCGTTGCGGTAAAAAATGCGAGCAAAGCTTTCGGCAATAACACAAGCCACCCCGGCGGCTTTAATGGCAATGGGGGCGTGTTCCCGAGAGGAGCCGCAACCAAAATTCCGTCCGGCGACAATGATGTCTCCGGGCTTAACTTTTTTGGCAAATTCTGGATTGGCGGCTTCCATACAATGTTTGGCCAATTCTTTGGGATCTGAAGTGTTCAGATACCGCGCCGGAATGATGACGTCGGTATCCACGTTGTCTCCGAAACGCCAGACACGACCTTTGATCTTTTCCATTCTACTCCTCCTTCAGCCCGAGCTCTTCTGGACTAGCGATCCTGCCAAGGATAGCTGAAGCCGCTGCGATAGCTGGATTGGCCAAATAGACCTCGCTTTCGGGATGTCCCATACGTCCGACGAAATTGCGATTGGTGGTGGCAACCGCGCGTTCGCCTTTAGCCAGGATACCCATGTGTCCACCCAAACAGGGGCCACAAGTGGGGGGACTGACAATGGCGCCGGCTTCAAGGAAGACCCGAATGTAGCCCCGACGCAAGGCCTCCTGGTAGACTCGCGGGGTGGCGGGAATCACGATAGCACGCACGTTGGGATTCACCCTGTGTCCTCGCAAGACCTTGGCGGCTACAGCCAGATCTTCCAAACGTCCGTTGGTACAGGAGCCAATAACCACTTGATCTATGTCTATGTGTCCCACTTCGCTGATGGGTTTGGTGTTTGATGGGAGATGCGGGAAAGCCACTTGGGGTTCGATTTGCTGACAATCGTATTCCCGGATCTCCACGTAACGTGCACGGCGATCGCTTTTAAAAACTCTGGGTTCGCGCGAGGAGCGGGCTCGCACGTAACGCAAGGCCTTGGCGTCTGCCTCGATGAGCCCGACCTTTCCTCCTGCTTCGATGGCCATGTTGGCCATGGTGAACCTCTCGGCCATGGAAAGGCGTTTGATGACCTCTCCAGTAAATTCCATGGCCTTATAAAGAGCTCCGTCCACCCCGATGTCTCCGATAGTATAGAGAATGAGATCCTTTCCTGTTACCCAGGGCCGGCGTTTGCCCCGATAAACGAATTTGATGCTCTCTGGGACCCGGAACCAGGTCCTTCCGGTAATCCAAGTGGCAGCAAGATCTGTGGAGCCCACCCCTGTAGCAAAGGCTCCCAGGGCTCCGTAAGTACAGGTGTGGCTGTCTGCACCTATCACGATGTCTCCGGGGACCACGAGGCCCCGTTCGGGAAGCAGGACATGTTCGATGCCGCAGTTTCCTCCCTCGAAATAATGGATGATGCTCTGTTCTTTGGCAAATTCGCGACAAAGTCGCACCTGCTCCGCGCTCTGGATGTCCTTGTTGGGAGTGAAGTGGTCCATTACCAGAACCACTCTTCGACGGTCAAAGACCTTTGGAATTCCAGCCTCTCGGAAGATTTTGATGGCAATGGGGGCGGTTATGTCGTTGGCTAGGGCTAGATCTACAGGCACATCCACCAGTTGTCCGGGCTCTACGGCTTCCAGTTCCGCCTTGCTTGCCAGGATCTTCTCCGCGAGGGTCATGGCACGTTTCATGAAAGACCTCCTTTCAGGACTGGCGAAATAATTATTACCTCTGCGGCAAGAACTCAAGGGCCAGGTTAATATTCCTGCATGGTCAAAGACATTTTGTGGGAAAAGAAGGCCAAACAGTTGAATTCCGAAAAAGCTCTCCGTCTTTTCGTCAAAAATTTTTTGAAAGAAAAACTAAAGGGTCTTCCCCCTGATTTTCGCCTGGGAATAGAAGTCCTGGATCCCAAGAAAAAGAAGGTGGCCATAAAGATCCCGGCCCATTCAGAGGGGAATCCCATTCGCATCGCTCAGATGGACCGATTGACCGAGGAATTGGAAAAAATGGGTCTTGAGGTGGAACTCTTTTATCTGGATGATATCTGGGAGACCGATTTTACTGGGGGACAGAAATGAAGAAGATTGTTTTGATATTTGTTTTCTGTGGTCTTTTTGTTGCCGCTTCGGCCGAGGCTTACAGAGGACAGCTCGGGATCCCTTTACAAAGACCCCGGGGTCATAAGCTTCGGGCTTGGTTCAAGAGAGACCTGTTGCCTTATGACCAGCGCTATCTGGTAGTCTCGGCCTTAAGAGAGATTCGATCCTACTTGGCACGGGCTGAAGCCCTGGGTCTTTCGTCCTCCCAGCAAGCAGCCCTCTCCGGTCTCAAGGAGAGCCTTGAAAAGGACATGGAAAGAACCATGGCGGAACTCCAAAGGCTATCAGCCTCTCTTCAGGAGGAGCTTCGAAATGAAGTTCCGGATCAGGGAGAGGTGATGAAGCTTTACCAGGAGATTGACACCTGTTGGGAGAGAATTACAAAAAAGGCCCTTCTTTGTCTCTTCAAGGCCCGGAAGTTGTTAAAACCGGCCCCGGCAACCCAGGGCCGGTTCGATTAATGTTTGAACACCCGCTGGCCAGTAAAGACCATAGCCACCGGTGGATCAGCTTCGTTGCAAGCCTCAATGGATTCCCAATCTCTCAGAGAACCCCCGGGCTGAATGATGGCAGAGATACCTTCCCGAATAGCCACATCCACGGCGTCGCGGAAGGGGAAAAAGGCGTCAGAGACCATTACGGAACCCGGCAGCCCTGCTTTAGCTGCTCGGGTTTCTTCATCGATTTCTATCTTTTGAGCTTCTGGACGCTTCCCCTGACGGATCTCGAGCTCAAGCTGCTTGTAAGGGATACCATAGCGATCGTAACAGAGAAGGTCTGCGTATTTGACATAGGCCTTGAAAATGGCAATTTCCGTCACTCCCACCCGGTCTTGCTCGCCGGTACCAATGGCTACGGTGCAGAGATCTTTGACGAAGAGGACGGAGTTGGAAGTGACTCCTATTTCTACTGCCCATCCGAAAATCATGTCCTCGATTTCCCGCTGGGTTGGTTCACGCTTGCAGCGGATCTCCGTGCCGTCTGGCTTCTTGGCCACGGCTGGTTTCAGGTCCTCAGGCCCTCGCACTTTATTTACCTGGGATTGCTGGACGATGATTCCACCATCGATGAGGCTCTTGAACTCTACTACTCGCTTTCCCCAGTATTCCTCCAGCTTGTCGATGCGTTTGATCCGGATGATCCTGAGGTTCTTGCGTTTTTTGAGGATCTCAACCGCTCCTTCTTCGTATTCTGGAGCTGCTACTACTTCGAAGTATTCCTTGCTGATAGCCTCGGCACAGGCCTTGTCCACCGGTCGGTTCAGGGCGATGGCTCCCCCAAAGGCGGCAATACGATCCGCTCGAAAGGCTCTGATAAAGGCCTCTTCAATGCTTTCTCCGTGAGCTACCCCACAAGGGTTGTTGTGTTTGACGATTACACAAGCTGGTTTGCGGGCCAGATAACGGAGGACGTTAAGCGAGTTGTCCACGTCAGTGAGGTTGGTTTTGCTGGGATGTTTGCCAAACTGGAGCATATCTTCCTCGGACAGGGAAGAGACAAGCCCCCATCCAGGTTCGATAAACTCACACTCACCGAGGATCAGGTTCCCGTTTACCAGCTCGTAGAGTGCGGCCTCTTGGTCGGGATTTTCACCATAGCGTAAACCCCGTTCTTCAATGACCCCGGGTTCTACTTCGATCTTCCAGGTCTTCTTCCTGTAGATCAGAGTCTGATCTCCAAAAGAGATCCTGATCTCCGGAGGGAAATGATCCCCAACGATGGTACGATACATCTTTTTGAGATCCTCGCTCACGGCGGCCCTCCTTAAAGGCGTTTTCTTAAAGCCCTACCCTAACGTTGCCCAAAGCTCAAATCAAATTTGAGAGACTAGCCCTCCAGACCCCAGCGTTTGAGTTTTTCCCGGAGGGTTTTACGGTCAATGCCCAGAACTTTGGCCGCTTTGCTCTTGTTGCCACCGCAGCGCTCAAGCACGTGGACGATATAGCGTCTTTCCACTTCCTCAAGGGGAAGGTTGTCTTCAAAAAAGGAAGTCTCTGGTTTTTTAAAACCAGCCAAGGTCAAGTCTTGGGGACCAATGATTTTTTCCCGGGCAAAGATCACCAAGCGTTCGATGGTGTTTTCAAGCTCCCGCACGTTGCCCGGCCACGTATGCGCCGAAAGCATCTTGAGGACTTCTTCGTCTAGATCATAGACGGGTTTGCGGTGTTTGCGGGCAAACTTTTTCAGGAAATAGCGGGCCAAGAGGGGAATGTCCTCCGGACGTTCCCGAAGAGGTGGAATGTAAATGGAGACCACGTTCAAGCGGTAGAAGAGATCGTTGCGAAAGGTGCCCTTTTTGATCTCGTCTTCGAGATTTTTGTTGGTGGCTGCGATGATGCGCACGTCGACACGTGTTACTCGGTGACTTCCTACCGGAGAGATTTCCTTTTCTTCCACGGCCTTAAGCAGCTTGGCTTGAATTTCCACGGAGATGTTACTGATTTCATCGAAGAAGATGGTGCCACCGTTGGCCAATTCGAACTTGCCAATCTTGTGAGTGGTGGCGCCGGTGAAGGCTCCTTTGACGTGGCCAAAAAGCTCACTTTCGAAGAGCGTGGGTACGAGAGTGCCACAATCCACAGCCACAAAAGGTCCGTTTCTTCTGGGGCTCAATTCGTGGATCTTGCGGGCCAGCAGCCCTTTGCCGGTGCCGGACTCTCCGGTGATGAGGACAGTAGAATCCGTGGGAGCAACCATCTCCGCCATTTCTAGCACTCGCCGAATGGCGGCACTCTTTCCAACGATGGTCACTTGACCTTCTTTTTCCGCTAAGGTACGGCGCAGGTAGAGGTTTTCCAGGGTGAGACGACGCCTCTCCAGGGCTTTTTTAACTGCAAGACGTAGTTCTTCCGGATTGAAGGGTTTTTGCAGGAAGTCGCTTGCCCCGCTCTTCATGGCTTCTACGGCGTTTTGTACCGTACCGTAAGCGGTAATGATGACCACTTCGGCGTGAGGATCGTCTTCTTTCACGTGTTTCAGGAGTTCCAGACCATTCATTCCCGGCATCTTGAGATCGAGGAGGATAACGTCAAACTCAAAACGAGAAATGAGGTCCAGGGCTTCTTCCGGGGTGCCAGCCAGCTCGGCTTCATATCCCGAGCGGGTGAGTACTTGGAAACAGGCGTCCCGAATGGCGGCGTCGTCGTCGATGATGAGAATACGCTCTCTATTCATGGGTTTCGTAGTGAAGGCGTGGAAGTTTGACTCGAAAGAGGGCTCCCTCACCAGGCTCACTCTCCACTTCTATTTCGCCACCGTGTCTCTTGACTATACCGTGACAAATGGCAAGTCCCAAGCCGGTGCCCTTTCCACCGGTTTTGGTAGTGAAGAAGGGTTCGAAGATTCGAGAGACCATCTCTTTGGGGATACCCGGACCGGTATCCTTCACTTCTAAGATGACCAGGTCGTCCTCTTCAGAGGCGTAAGTGCGCAGCGTGAGTACTCCACGCCCCTCCATGGCCTCCCCGGCGTTGATGATAAGGTTTAAGACCACCTGTTCCAGCTGACTTCGATTCCCCTGCACAAGGGGGATTTCGGAGGCCAGTTCCCAGTGGATGTCTATTTCCCGGAAAAGGCGATGGTCGGCGATGAGGGAGAACATGTCCTGAAGAACCCGGTTCAGATCAACCCATTCCTCAAGCCCGTCTTCCGGTCGTCCGAAATTAAGCAGGGCTTTGGCGATGATCCGACAGCGCGTGGCAAGTTTGATGATTTTGTCCACATATTCTAGAAGAGGACTTTCAGCTGGAAGGTCCTCTTTGAGGAGATTGCCATAGAGCATGATTCCTCCAAGGGGGTTGTTGATTTCGTGGGCGATCTCCCCAGCCAGCTTACCCATGGCAGTTAGTCTTTCCGCCTGCAACCACATCTTCTCCGTGGCCCTTCTCTCGCTTACGTCCCGGACCAGGAGTTGGGAGAGATCACCCCGGTAAGGGAGACGGATGACTTCAGCTTCAAAACTGCTACCATCCGGGCGATAGACCGACATCTCAAAGAGGCCAAATTCTTTGGGCAATTCCTCAAAGAGGCTCTCAAGTGAGGGGACTTCGTCTCCCAGCCGAAAAAGTTTCTTGAAGGCCGGATTGAAATAGACCAAGCGCCCGTGCCGAACCAGGGCCAGGGCGTCTTTTATTTCGGAAAAGATCTTGTAATCTTCCATAAAATCCCTGAGGTCCCTGATGGTTTTTGATTTTAACACCCTTTACCGCCACCTCGTAGAGAACGAGCCCTTAAGAGCGGCGTTGATCCTCTTTTTGGCAGGGCTTGGTTTTTTTCTGGCCAAAAAAATCATCGTGGAGACGGCCCACCGTTTCTCGGCCCGCACCAGCAACCGACTCGATGACCTCTTCTCTCAGTATCGGGTTTACAACTTGGCGGCTTACGCTGTTTCTCTCTTGATCCTCCACCTGGGTCTTGCTTTTCTGCCCACCCTGGCCCCGGTTGTAGATCGCCTGGTTTCCGTAGGATGGGTTATGATCGGGGCTTTGTTTATTGATCGTCTCCTTTCGGTAGGGGTGGCCCTTTATGAAAGGCATCCTATTGCCCGGGAACATCCCATCAAGGGATACGTTCAGATCGTCAAGATCTTTGTTTACGCCGCGGCGGTCATTATTGGCCTGGCCACATTGCTTCATCGTTCGCCCTGGGTCTTCCTCTCCGGCCTCGGAGCGGTTTCAGCCATCCTTCTCATCATCTTTCGGCACACCCTGCTCTCCTTTGTGGCCAGTTTCCAGATCGTCTCACAAGACCTCTTTCGCATTGGAGACTGGATCGAGATGCCAAAGTTTGGAGCTGATGGTGAGGTAGTGGACATTGCCCTTCATACCATCAAGGTCCAGAACTGGGATAAGACCATCGTAGTCATTCCCACCTACAAATTTCTGGAGGAATCTTTCAAGAACTGGCGAGGTATGGAGCTATCTGGAGGCCGTCGTATCAAGCGAGCTATCCTAGTGGACCAATCTACAGTAAAACTCCTCGACGAGGAACTTTTGGCCCGCCTTAAAAAGGTCCATCTTCTCCGCAACTACCTGGAAGAAAAATTGAAGGAGATCGAAACTTATAATCGGGAACACGGGATCGACACGGAAGCTTCTCCTCTCAACGGCCGACGTCTCACCAACCTTGGTACCTTTCGCATCTATATTGAAGAATACCTGCGTCATCATCCCAAGATCCGGAAGGACATGACGCTCATGGTACGTCAGTTAGCTCCCACTCCGCAGGGGCTCCCTTTGGAAGTCTATTGCTTTGTGGCAGACACCCGCTGGGTCCCATATGAACGCGTCCAGGCCGATATTTTCGACCACATCCTCTCCACTGCCGGGGAGTTTGATCTTCGCGTCTATCAAATGCCAACTGGCAACGACCTGAAAGAAGGACTCAAGGCCTTGGCTGGTGAGTTTAGCTCCTCTCCCTCGAAAAACCTCTGAGAGGGCAGGATTCACAGAGGGGCTTTCTGGGACGGCAAAAGTTTTTTCCCACAGCCACGAAAAGGGCGTGATATTCGTTGAATAGTCCCGGATCTGGAGGAAGATGCCTCATGAAAAGTTCCCGCAATTCTTCGTAGCTCATTTCTTCGGTAGCCAAACCGTGTCGCAGGAGGATGCGCCTGGTGTAGGCGTCAATGACGAAAGTGGGTAACCCACCGGCGTAGAGCAGGATGGAGTCTGCAGTCTCGGGGCCGATGCCCGAGATCGCCAGCAAGCGGCGGCGAGCTTCTTCCAGGCCTTCTCTAAAGAGCCTCTCCAGCTCTCCATCATATTCTTCTATCAAGAAACAAACAAAATTCTTGAGACGTCTGGCCTTCACCCGGAAGTAGCCAGCAGGCCGAATCAGTATAGCGAGCTCTTCCAAGGGTAATTCGTGGAGGGCCTGAGGCGTAAGCAGCCCTCGTTCCTTGAGGTTGGCAATGGCTCTTTCCACGTTTTGCCAGTTGGTGTTCTGGGTGAGGATGGCCCCCACACAGACTTCAAATGGTGTTTCCCCCGGCCACCAACCTTGGGGCCCTAAGGCTTGATACATACGTTCAAAAAGTTCTCGAAATATCATCAATTTTACTGAACAAGTTCAAGATTTGGATGATGGGTGTCGAAAATACTACTCAAAAGCAGCGGGAGGGGAAGATGGTCCTTAAAACTCTTTCTCCCCTCACCCGGATCGAAGGTCACCTTCGGGTCGAGACCGAAGTTAAGGACCGGAGGGTGGTCTCGGCCAGGTGTCGGGGAGAGATGTTCCGAGGGTTTGAAAATCTCCTCGTAGGCCGGCGTCCTCTTGATGCGCAGCGTATCACACAACGTATCTGCGGGGTTTGTCACGAGGTCCACGGTGTGGCCTCCGCCCGGGCCTTGGCTTCCCTTTATCAAATAGAGCCACCGCCCAATGGTAAGATCCTCCATGATCTGGTCTTGGCTATTCACATGGCCGAAGATCACCTTTTGCACTTTTATCACCTTTCCTTGCCGGATTACATCGATTTTGCCGCGGCTCTTTCCTACCGCGGACGAGATCCCTTCTTAAAAAACCTGCGGGAATGGATCAAGCTCAAGAAGCCCTGGCTTTATACGCGAAAGGTCCCAGGAGATTATCTCGACGAGCCAGAGGAGGCCCTTGCCTTCATTGCTCATTATGCCGAGGCCCTGACCAAAGTAGGCCGGGGCGCCCAGGCCCTCGCCGTGTTAGGAGGTAAGGCCCCGTTTGTTCACGCTATCTTTCCGGGAGGGCTGACCTGTGAACTGACGCCCGAAAAGCTCGGCCAGGTCTCGGTCATTGTAGACGAACTTTACCGTTTTGTCCTCGATTCTTATCTGCCAGACGTAAGACGTCTGGCCGGATTTTATCGGGAATATTTCCATATAGGTTCGGGCTATAGGAACCTTATCTCCTATGGAGGCTTTTCTTCCCTAGGGCGTCCTCTTTCAAGGCCCGGGGTGCTTGTGGATTTTAACGAGGGGCCTTTCTTTCCTGAAAAGATTACCGAACACGTAGCCCATTCGTACTATCGAGGCGAGGCCGAAGGTTTTACTCGTGGCCAGACTCAGCCCGATTACGACAAACCCGGAGCCTATTCCTGGATTAAGGCGCCACGTTATGATGGCCATCCCATGGAAACAGGCCCTCTTTCTAGGGTCTGGTTCTCAGACAGGGGACGCGAGCTCCTCCTGCAAGAACTGGCAGCCCTGGGACAGGGTCAGGAAGCCATTTTTTCCACCATGGGGCGTCATTTGGCGCGGGCAATAGAGACGAGACTCCTTCTGGAGTTTGCCAATCAGGCTCTGGAGGCCCTGGATTTGAACGAACCCACCATTTTGTCTTTCGATCCTGAGATGCCGGTTACCGGTGAAGGTTTGGGACTCTCCAACGCCGCCCGGGGAGAACTGCTCCATTACGTTGAGGCCCATAAGGGCCGGATTACGCGCTATCAGTGTGTGGTCCCCAGTACTTGGAATTTTTCTCCCCGAGACGAAAAAGGCCTTCCCGGACCAGTGGAAAAGGCTCTGGAAGGCACTCCGGTGCGCTTTTCAGAGGGACTGATCGAGGTAGGGCGGGTGATAAGAAGCTATGATCCGTGTCTGGCCTGTAGTGTCCATTAGGAGGTGTTAGACGTGCCGTTTTCTAGAAGAGAATTCCTCAAGTTTTGCGGTCGTCTTTCCCTGGCCCTTACTGGTACCAACTCCCTGGCGCCAGATTTGGCCCGGGCTTTCGTCCGAATAGCCAAAAAGGAACCTCCGGTGATCTGGCTGGCGGGCCAATCCTGTTCTGGAGATTCGGTTTCTCTGCTTTATTCGGATGCCCCAGGACTCATCCCCCTCTTGACTTCTCTGATTGATCTCAAGTTTCATCCCGTGCTCTCCGTGGCCCAAGGACAAGAGGTCTTGCGGATCTTGCGCGAACAGAGGGAAAACGGAGGCTACATTCTGTGTTTCGAGGGCTCTGTTCCCGTGGGTTTGAAAGGGGCCTGCCGGATCGAAGAAACCTTCTTGGCAGATTTTTTGGCTGAAATGGTGGAACCAGCCCTGGCCCTCATCGCTTGCGGCACGTGTGCCTCTTATGGCGGTATCCCCGCGGCTAATCCCGAAACCGGAGCGGTTAGTTTGCCTTCTTATTTGAAACAGTTGGGAATTCAAAAACCTGTTGTCCGGATTCCGGGATGTCCAATGAATGCCGTCCGCTTTACGGGAACGGTCCTTTATTTCGTAGCCTATGGCAAGTTGCCGCCCTTGGACGAAGAAGGTCGTCCCAGGTGGTACTACGACCAGGTGATTCACAGTAATTGTCAGCGTTTCCAATATTTTAACCAGGATCTCTACGTGACAGATTACGCTCGTCAAAAGAAGGAATGTCTCTTTCGTTTGGGATGTCGAGGTCCGCTAACCCGGGCTGATTGCCCTCTCAGGCGGTGGAATCGTCAAACTTCCTGGTGCGTTGAAGCAAACAGCCCTTGTGTGGGTTGTGCCCATCCAGCCTGGCCGTGGCCCAAGGAGGAGGGGATCTATTCCGATCCTCAGCGGGTGAAACCTCTCTTTGAGATCGTCAAACCAGGAGGAAAGGATGGCTCTCAGGTTAAGTCATAAGATTATTGCTCTGGTGGGGCTGGTGTGTTTGTGTTTCCTGCTTCTAAACGTTTATACTGAAAGCCGGGTCAAAGGTCTCTTACGTGAAACCATTCTCCTCAATATCCACAATCTTTCCTCCGTTGCAGTTCAAGGGGCCATCGATTCTTTGCGCAAGGGTAACATGAACAATTTTTCTCATTTGCTAGAAGTCATTTCCCAAGAAAAGGGCATCCTGGAGTTTTCTCTCGTCGACTCTGGAGGCCAGGTCCTCTATTCGTCTCGTCCTGAAGCCAAAGGTCAGAACTACAGCAAGCTTTTAACCCGAAAGATAACCCTCTTGCCAGAAGCCATCGTCAATGCCATTCCAGTGAAAACCACAGTTTATTGCACCAGATGTCATCTCAATTGGCATCCCGGGGAGATCAATTCCTATTTCCTTCTCTTCTATTCCAATTCTGCCCTTAAGATGCTTGAGAAGATCGCCCAAAAGCGTCTTCTACTCACTTTAGTGGTTGGGGTTTTGGCGCTCTGTTTGGCCCTTGGTTTTTATCATTTCAACATCGGCCGCCAGGTAAGGAGACTTTTTGAGGGCATAAAACGTATTTCAGCAGGAGATTTCAGCTATCGTTTTCGTGTTTCCGGGCAGGATGAGATGGCGGAGATGGCCCGCCATCTGAACGCTCTGGTGGATCGTCTTTCTGGTGACCTGCTGGCTCTGGCTGACCAAGCCACCAAGGTGGGAGAAATGACGAACAACGTGGTCCAGGAGGCCCAGATCATTGGTCAGGAGGCTCAAAAGCAAAAACAACTCACTGAGAAGGCGCTGGCTTCTTCGAGTCGTTTGGGAGCAGTCAAAGATGAGACCTTCCAGGCCGAGGAAGCGGTCAATCAAGTGCGAGATCTCCTTCACTCCGGAGAAGGCCTCCTCAAAGAGGTCAAGGAAGTGACTCAGCTCACGCTTCATACCGTTGAGGATGTCTGGCAGCGAGTCTCTCGCCTTCGAGAGCTCTCCGGTGAAATCGATCAGCTCAGTCAGACCATTAAAGACATTGCTGATCAGACCAATCTTTTGGCTTTAAACGCCACCATCGAAGCCGCCCGCGCGGGAGAGGCAGGTAAGGGCTTTGCCGTGGTGGCGGGTGAGGTCAAGGAGCTTTCTCGTCAAACCGAAACTGCCACCCGTCAGATCTTTGGTCTCATAGCGGAAATAACCAAAGAGGTACAAGAAAGCGCCGATCTAATGCAAAAGACCCTGGAAGAGACCCGTATCGAACGCGAAAAGGTAGAAGAAGTCGGCCAGTTTTTCAATGATATCTATCAGCAGATTCAGATCGTCTCTCAAACTATGACGGAAACCCGCGTCGTGGTGGAAGAAGTCTTGGTAGTCCTTCAGGAAGAGATGGAGGAAATCCATCAGGGGAGTCTGAGAAACGAGGAAATTTTGACCCATCTTAAGAGGGTTTCTACGGAGCTCAACCAGATGGTGGCTGAACTAGGGGATCTCATCGAGCGGGTGCGGCACAAGACAGCTTGATTTGCCTGAAGGGCCCTTTTGGGCTTAAGATCAAGGAGTGGTGATCGAAGAATTTCTGGCGTACCTCCGTTTGGAAAAAGGGGCTTCTTCTGAGACCATTCGGGCCTATCGGCAAGACCTGGAACAGCTGAAGCATTATCTGGGGAAAGATCCTGCTCAGGCCCGTTTGCCAGAGGTTCGCCTCTTTTTGGCACAGGTGGCGAAATCTTCCGCTCGAACCACCCTCTCCCGAAAGGTAGCAGCTTTCAGAAGTTACTTTCGTTTCCTGAAACGCCGGGGAGAGTTGGCTGATCACCGTCTCCTTTATCTGCGTGGGCCACGGGTGGAACAGCGTCTTCCACGCGTCCTTTCCGTGGACGAGGCCTTTGCCCTGGTAGAGGCCCCGTGTGGCAACTCTTTCAAGGCCCTGAGGGATAGGGCTCTTCTGGAGCTCCTCTACGGAGCTGGTCTTCGGGTTTCGGAACTAGCCTCCCTTAGGCTGGAGGCGATTTCTTTTGAGGTGATGGTGGTCCGTGTGAAAGGCAAAGGAGGCAAAGAGCGTCTGGCCCCTTTCGGTCAAAAGGCCAAAGAAGCTCTCCTGGATTATCTCCCTGCTCGAGAGGCCCTTCTGGAGAAACGCCGGATAGATACCCCTTATCTTTTTCTCAACGTACGCGGTGGGCCCCTTACGACCCGGAGTATCCATCGTCTTATCAAAGATTATGCTATAAAACTAGGGCTTCCAGGTGTCTCTCCTCACACTTTGCGTCACTCCTTTGCCACCCATCTCCTCGAATCCGGAGCTGATCTGAGAGCTATTCAGGAAATGCTCGGGCATGCCCGACTCTCCACCACGCAGCGTTACACACACCTTGATTTTTCCCATCTGGCCGCTATTTATGACCAGGCCCATCCCAGAGCAAGGAACCTTGCCAGCCCGGCCAGGGATATTAAAGAAAGGAAGAAAAAATGACGGAGTGCACATGTTAAAAGGGACCACGGTTTTGGCCGTGCGCAAAGGAGGGAAGGTGGTGGTAGCGGGAGATGGCCAGGTCTCCCTGGGAGACACCGTGCTCAAACATCGAGCACGCAAGGTGCGGCGTCTCTATCATGATCGGGTTTTGGTGGGTTTTGCAGGGGCCACGGCCGATGCTCTTACCCTGTTTGAGCGTTTAGAGAAAAAACTTGAACAATACGGTGGTCAGCTGGTTCGAGCGGCGGTGGAACTCGCCAAAGACTGGCGTACGGAGCGAACCCTCCGGCGTCTGGAAGCCATGCTTATCGCCTGTGATCGGCAACACATGCTCCTCCTTTCTGGAGCCGGAGACGTGATGGAGCCCGATGAGAACGTCTTAGCCATAGGTTCCGGGGGTGCTATGGCCCTGGCTGCGGCCAAAGCCCTTCTCAAGCACACCGACCTTCCAGCCAGAGAGGTAGCCCTTGAAGCCCTGAAGATTGCGGCTTCTATTTGCGTTTACACCAATGAAGAAGTGGTGGTGGAGGAACTCTAGGAGGTGCTTATGAAAGCTCTGGAAAGGCGAGAACTGACCCCGCGGGAGATCGTGGCGGAACTCAACAAATACATTGTTGGACAGGACAAGGCCAAGCGAGCGGTGGCTATTGCCCTGCGCAATCGCTGGCGGCGACAACAGGTGCCTCCGCCCCTCCAGGATGAGATCTATCCCAAAAACATTATCATGATAGGTCCCACCGGCGTGGGGAAGACTGAGATAGCCAGGCGTCTGGCCAAACTTTCGGGCTCACCTTTCCTAAAAGTTGAAGCCACCAAGTTCACCGAGGTGGGATACGTGGGGCGAGACGTGGAATCCATGATCAGGGACTTGGTGCACATTGCGGTAGAAATGGTCCGGGCCGAGGAACAGAAACGTGTGCAGGAGAAGGCAGCTTATCTGGCGGAAGAACGGATTCTCGATCTCCTTTTGCCTCCCCTTTCTACAGAGAGCGAAACCGACATGTCCGCTACCAGAGAACGTCTTCGGGAAAAGTTGCGCCGCGGAGAGCTTGATGAAAAATACGTTGAGATAGAACTCTCTCAGCGCCCTACCCCCATGGTAGAAGTCTTTGCCGCGGCAGGCCTTGAAGATCTGGAGCAGCAACTGCGGGACATGATGGGTAGCCTCTTTCCTAAACGTCCCAAAAGGAAGCGTATGAAGGTCAAAGAGGCCCTCGAACTCCTCAAGCAGGAAGAGGCTAACAAACTCATTGACATGGACAAGGTAACCAAGGAGGCCATCCGACGGGTGGAAACAAGTGGCATCATCTTTTTGGACGAAATTGACAAGATTGCCGCTCGGGCTGGTACGGGTAGCGGGCCGGATGTCTCTCGGGAAGGCGTGCAAAGGGATCTCTTACCTATCGTGGAAGGAACCACCGTCAATACCCGTTATGGAATGGTGCGCACGGATCACATCCTTTTCATCGCCAGTGGGGCCTTTCACGTGGCAAAACCTTCGGATCTTATTCCGGAACTCCAGGGGCGTTTCCCCATCCGCGTAGAGCTTGATCCTCTCACCGAAGAGGATTTTGTGCGTATCCTCACCGAGCCGGAAAATGCTCTCATCAAACAGTACAAAGCCCTTCTTGAGACCGAAGGAGTCACTCTCGAGTTCACCCCTGAAGGGGTGCAAGAAATCGCCCGCATCGCTTTCGAAGTCAACGAACGCACTGAAAACATTGGTGCTCGAAGACTCTACACCGTAATGGAAAGACTCCTTGAAGACATCTCCTTTGAGGCGCCGGACGTGGCCCCTACCAAAATTGTCATCACCGCGGAATACGTGCGTGAAAAACTGGCCGACATCGCCAAGGACCTGGATCTGAGCCGTTTCATCCTGTAGCTTCTCCTTTCCAAGAGCGGCCTCTTTTGGTATTGGAAAGACAATCTCCGCCAAAGGAGGCTGCAATGGAAGTTCAAGAACTTGTTCTGGAAATTGGCAAGAAAGCCAAGGAAGCGGCCCGTGAACTAGCCTATCTCTCCACGGACGTTAAGAATCAGGTCTTGAAGGCGGTAGCTGAAAGACTGCGAGCAGAAAGGGCCTTTTTACAGGAAGAAAACGAAAAGGATCTCGCAGCAGCCCATGAGAAAGGACTTTCAGCGGCTCTCATTGATCGCCTCACCCTTTCGGACAAGGTAATCGAGGGCATGGCTCAGGGGCTCGAAGAGGTAGCTGCTCTTCCGGATCCAGTAGGTGAAGTGGTCAAGATGTGGCGTCGTCCCAATGGTTTGTGGGTAGGGCGGATGCGTATTCCCCTGGGGGTCATAGGTATGATCTACGAGAGCCGTCCCAACGTGACCATTGATGCGGCTGGACTTTGCTTTAAGAGTGGCAACGCCGTCATCCTGCGAGGTGGGTCTGAGGCCATTAACTCTAACCTAGCCTTGGCTCGCCTCTTTCAAGAAGCTCTGGCAGCTACTGGAGCTCCTGAAGCAGCGGTGCAGGTTATCCCGGTGACCGATCGCTCGGCTGTTAACGAACTCTTAAAACTGGAAGACTACGTAGATCTCATCATCCCGCGCGGTGGAGAAGGGCTTATCCGCTTCGTGACTGAAAATTCGCGCATCCCCGTGCTCAAACACTACAAGGGGGTATGTCACGTTTTTGTAGATCGTTTTGCGGATCTCGAAAAAGCCCGCCGTATTTGTTTCAACGCCAAGGTCCAGCGTCCCGGAGTTTGCAACGCCATGGAGACCATGCTGGTCCATGAAGCTGTGGCCCGGGAATTCCTGCCCGAAATGTGCGAGGAATTTCGTCAGGCCGGGGTGGAAATTCGAGGCTGTGAAAAGACCAGAGAGCTGGTCCCTTGGGCCAAACCCGCCACCGAAGAAGACTGGGAAGCTGAATACCTTGATCTCATCCTGGCGGTCAGAGTAGTCAAAGACTTTGAAGGAGCCCTTGATCATATTGCCCGGTACGGGTCCAACCATACCGAAACCATCGTTACCGAAGACTATCACCGGGCTCTGCGCTTCCTACGGGAGGTGGACGCCTCAGTGGTTATGGTGAACGCCTCAACGCGCTTCAACGATGGGGGGCAGCTGGGGCTTGGGGCGGAAATAGGTATTTCCACCACCAAGCTTCACGCCTATGGTCCTATGGCCCTGGAGGAGCTCACCACCCTGAAGTTCATCGTCTTCGGTGAAGGTCAGATCAGGGAATAAGGAAGAGGGGGTCAGGACCCCCTCCTTGAGCCATGAGACGAAATGGTATCTTCGGCGGCACCTTTGATCCCATTCATCTGGGTCATCTTCGGGCTGCCGAAGAGGTGCGAGAGGCCTTAAGTCTCGAAGAGATCCTCTTCATCCCCGCCGGTCATCCCCCGCATAAACACCGGCCTGATCTCACCCCCTTTATCCTACGTTTGGAGATGACCAGACTGGCTCTGGAGGGCGTTCCGGGTTTTCAAGTTTCGGATCTGGAAGGACGCCTGCCAGGGCCTTCCTACTCCGTAAACACCCTTGAGAGACTGCAACGTGAAAGGCCAGCGGAATATTTTTTCGTCCTGGGGCTTGACGCCTTCCTTGAGATTGAGACCTGGTATCAATATCACCGTCTGCTTGAACTGGCACATCTGGTGGTTATCACCCGGGGCCCGGGAGGCCGGGAGGTCTTCTGGCAGAAGGCTAAGGAAGCCTTCCCGGAGCTGATAGAAGAGGGCTCATATCTGCGCCGACCCCGGGCCTTCACCTTGCGTTTTTTGCCGGTAACCCGATTTGATGTCTCTTCCACCATGATCCGGCAAGCTGTACACCAGGGACGTTCTATTCGTTATCTGGTGCCAGAGGCGGTTCGCCGCTTCATCTTGAGGCACGGTCTCTATCGTTAGTTTTTGCTTGCCGCCAACAGTGGTTTGAGTAAATTTTTTCGCCGAATGCGGATTAAACGACTTGAAATTTACGGTTTCAAGTCCTTCCCCCAGCGGGTCATCCTTCCGTTTCCACCGGGCATCTCGGCCATTGTAGGTCCCAATGGTTCGGGTAAGAGCAACATCGTTGATGCCCTGCGCTGGATCTTGGGAGAGCAGAGTCCACGTCTTTTGAGAGTGCGAGAGATGACGGATCTCATCTTTGCCGGGGAGAACGGACGACGACCAGAGTTTGCCGAGGTGCGCCTGGTCTTGGAGAACGAAGAAGGGAAGGGGTCCGGAGAGTGGGCTTCTCAGCCGGAAATTTCGATAACGCGCCGTCTTTATCGGGATGGAGAGAGCGAATTTTTCATCAACAATCGTCCCTGTCGCCTAAAAGACATCATCTATCTCTTCCTGGATACTGGAGTCCATGCCAGAGGCTACGGCATCATTGATCAAGGCCAAGTAGGCCAATTTGTAGAGCAGTCCCCCAAAGAGAGAAGACGTTTCCTCGAAGAACTGGCAGGGATTGCCCGTTACAAACTCAAACGTGAAGAAACAGAGCGTCAGATTACACGAAGTCGTGAAAATCTAACCCGGGTAAAAGACATTTTGGGAGAAGTGGAAAGGCGGCTGGAAGAGCTGAGTAGTCAGGCTGAAAAGGCTCGAACCTTTCTGCGCCTCCAGGAGGAAATACGAGACCTGGAGCTGACCAGGTTGAACCGTCTCTTTTTGGAGGCCAAGGCTCGCCGGGAGGAGACCTTGGAGAAGGTCTCACGTCTCCGGGAAAAGGTGGCTGCCCTCAGGGAGGAAGAGAAGAGACTTCTGCCAGAAAAAGAGGAGAAGCAGGCGCGTCTTGAACTTTTGAGACCAGAACTCCAGGCCTTGGAAGCTGCTCTTCAGGAGGCAGAGGAGAACCTCAAAAAAAAGGAAGGGGCTCTTTCCGAACTCCTCCGGGAGGAAGTACGTGTGGCCCGGGAGCTGGCCCAGCTTGAGGGACAGCTCTCCGCCCAAGCTGAACGTCTGAAAGGGGTGAGGCAGCGTCTGGAAGAGATCTCCCGGGAGAGAAAGGGAGCAGAAGAGGATATCAGGCGCCACACAGAGGAGCTCTCCAGACATCGAGAGGCCAATCAGCTCCTTTTTGAAAAGAAAAAAGAGATCGAAGAGGAGCTTCGTCGTCTCAAAGAAGAGTTCTTGGCCCTCAAACACGCTGAAGAGGCCATAAAAAGAGAAGAAGAACGCCGGCGCAAAGAGTTCAAAAATCAAGAAGACCAACAATCCTGTTTGATACAGGAGCGGGAGATCCTGAGGCGTAGACTGCAAGAACTCGAGAGAAAAAAGAAAAAGTTGATCGAGGAAAAGAACCACCTTTTACAAGAACAAAAACGGCGCGAAAAAGAAGTCCTCAATCTCTCAGCCCAATTGGAAGAGAAAGAAAGGCTATTTGAAACCTTGCGCGAAGAGACCAGCCTCTTGCGTCTCAAAGCCCGGGAACTGGCTGAAGAAGTCCGCTGGCTTCGGAGTTTGCTGAGCAAGAGTCGTTCTGAAGCCGCTCGGGTCTTGAAGGAAGCGGGTCTTGAGTTCCAGCTTCTTTTCGAAGCGGTTCAGCTCGAAGAAGAGGAAGAAAAACTGGCAGAAAAGGCCTTCCCAGCCCTTCTGGAAGCCTTCTGGTTGCCAGAGCCTGAGGTCCGGAAGGAGGCTCTCTCGCTCCTTCAGCACAAGAAACTTTCCGCCCTCATCTTCTGTGGTTCGGACCCCTCGGGTTTTATTCGGCGGAGGATGTTGGGCCTCAAATGGCAGGAGGATTTACCTCCCGAGCCCGTGGGGCCAGTGGTTACTCCTCAAGGACTCTTCCTCGAGGCTGACGGCCTTTTGCACGTGCCAGGCGAAGCAGCCCCGGCTCTTCTCAGCCATCGACGCGAATTAAACACCAAAGAAAGGGCTTGGCAGAAGACCCGGGAAAGCCTTGCCTCCCGTGAAGAGGATCTCAAGAGGCTTGAGGCGGAGATTCGTCTCTGGCGTCAGAAAAAGGAAGAATATCTCAAGCGGACCAAAGGGATAACTATCCGGGTTCAGAAGATCGAGGAAAGGCTCCGGTCCCTGTCGCTTGAAGAAGAAAAACTGCGCCAGAAAAGCGATCTACTGCGAGAAAAGGAGGAGGAACTCCTTCGGAAACGCCGCGAGACGGAGGAAGAACTTCGCGATCTCGAGCGGGAACTCATGGTGCTTCGTGAGCGAAAGTCTCGGCTTGAACCCCGCTTGAAGCATCTTGAGGATGAGCTCCGCGTGCGCGAAAAAGAGATCAAAGCCGCCTTGGCCAAGGTGCGAGCTCTGGAACTGGCGGTTTCCGCTGTAAAGGAACGTCTCAAACAGGCTCTCAAAGAGCAGGAGCGCCTTCTAAAAGAAGAGAGCCGTCTGACCCGGGAACTCGAAAGGAAGCGTCAGGACCTGCAGCTCATCCGGGAAGAGCGGAATCAGCTAAGGGAAAAGCTGACTTGTCTTCGAACCGAACTTGAAGAGGCCAAAGAAGAAGTGAGCAAAAGGGCTCGAGAACTTGAGGCCAGCCGGCAAAGATACCAACGACTCGAGAAGGAGTGGCAAGCCCTCCTGAGCCAGAGCGAAGAGATAGCCGTCGAACTCGCGCGCCAACAAAGACGCCTCCATCGGTTGGAGGTGGACCTAGCTGAACTCGATCTTACCTTGAGACACCTTGGCGAACAGGCCCTCGAACGCTTCTCCCAGGAGCTTCCCCTTAAGCAGGAGCCGGTTCAAGGTCCTCTGGCGGAGATAGAAGACCAGCTTGAAAGAAAGAAAAAGGAGCTTGGGGATTTTGGTCCAGTAAATCTGGCGGCCATTGAAGAACTGAAAAAGACACAAGAGAGGAGACATTTCCTGCTTGAGCAAAAGACGGATCTCGAAAAGGCCCTAGCGGATCTCGAAGCGGCAGTTCAGCAGATCAACCGGACTTGTCGTGAGCGATTAACGCAGGCTTTGAAGACCGCCAACGAGAAATTAACGCTGGTGTTCCCCTTGCTCTTTCCGGGGGGCCAGGCGGAACTGCGTTTCACGGATTCTAGCGATCCCCTGGAGGCGGGGCTTGATCTCTGGGTACGATTACCTGGTAAACCTATCCGTCATCTGGCCATGCTCTCCGGAGGAGAGAAGGCCCTGACAGCTCTGGCAGTCCTTTGTGCCTTTTACCTGGTGAAACCCGGCCCTTTTTGCGTGCTAGATGAAGTGGATGCTCCTTTGGACGAGGCCAATACCGAGCGCTTCAATCATTTGCTGGAAGAGCTGGTCAAACACGCCCAAATTATCCTGGTCACGCACAATAAACGGGTGATGGAGGTGGCCCACGCGCTCTTTGGGGTCACCATGGAGGAAAAAGGGGTTTCCAAGATCGTAAGTGTCCGTCTCACCTAACAACCGTAGTCGTTGAGACTGTAACCGTGCCTTTGGAAGGCCTTCCGTAGTTTTAGTCTCTTTTCTGGACCGAGGCGGTAATAAAGCCGAAGGAAAGTGGTGGCGGAAGCCTGAGGACCACAAGCCGCTTCAAAGAGGGCCTCTTTTTCTTCCCTCTCAAGCCGGGCCTCCTGAAGGATTTCTCGGAGTTCTTTTTCCCGGCAGAGCCTTTGAGCCAACCTCTCTGAGCCCAGACCTTTGGCTCCAATGATGACCCACGGGCGATCGAGGTCAGAACGTGGAGGGCCTTTCTCCTCATAGAGATAGATCCCTCGCCCTCCGCACGAAACAAGTCCGGCAACCATCAGAAGGAAGATGAGTTTGAAGAGAGTCTGCATAAGGGAAACTTACCAATTTTTTGAGGCCAGAACAAAGCAGCCAAGAGAGCCAAAATTTGGTATGGGAAGAGGAAGTCTTGGCATGGGAGGCAGGTTTGCAACTTCATTTTCTTGGCACCGGTGGTTCCGAAGGGATTCCATGTTTGTGGTGTCGCTGTGAACATTGTCAGGAGGCCCGCCTTCAACCGGCCTTTCGACGCTTACCAACAGCGGTGCTTCTTCAAGAAGACGATCAAGCCCTTCTCATAGATGCCGGCACCGATATCAACCATCACCTGGAAAAGATCCATCTCTTGGGGGTGCTTCTCACTCATTGGCACACGGATCACTGGGTAGGGCTGCCGCGTCTGAGCTGGACCCCTCGACCCCTACCCTTTCTTTGTCCGGAACCTGAGAAGGCCAAGGAGTTCCTCAAAAAGGGCTTGGTTCCCCTGAAAGGAGCTCCTTTTTGCGCTGAAAACTGGGGTCCTTTCCGGCTCTATCCCCTTCCTCTCAACCACTCTGTTCTTACCTGGGGATATTTTATTGAACATACAAGCGGCCAAAAGGTTGCCTTACTCTGGGACACTAAAGGACTCCCTCCGGAGAGCTTGGCTTTTCTGCGTTATCGTAAGGTCCACCTGGCCGTAGTGGACGCTACTTACCCTCCGGGGACCCAGCCCAAGAATCACAACAACTTAGAGGAGGCCATTGCTTTGGGTCTGGAGGTGGCAGATGGAGTCTTACTTACCCATTTTTCTCATAAAAATTGGCCTCCTCAGCGGCTGGAGGAGTTCTTAAGCCTTCGTTACCCTTTTGACCCTGTTGCCTTAGCCTACGATGGATTGAAGCACGACTTGGACCAGCCCCTGGCACACTCTTTACGTGAAGGCGCCTTTCATCTGTTGAAGAGCTGACATTTTTTCGGCCGTAAAGATCGTCGAACCGGATGATGTCGTCTTCCTGGAGATATTCTCCGTTTTGGACTTCGATGATTTCAAGCGGGATCTTTCCAGGATTTTCCAGGCGGTGCAAAGTACACTTGGGGACGAAAACAGATTCGTTTTCATGGAGAAATTTTTCTTCGTTTCCAATACGTACCTTGGCGGTGCCGCGTACTACCACCCAGTGTTCGGAACGATGATGGTGCATCTGAAGACTCAAGCGTGCCCCAGGATGAACCACGATGCGTTTGATCTTGTAACGAGGTCCTTCCTCCAGCACGGTGTAACTTCCCCAGGGACGATAAGTGGTCACATGTTCGATGGCTTCTTTAAAATTTTCGGCCTTGAGCCGCTTAACCAGCTGGCTTACCTTCTGGGTCTCTCCCCTTTTTACAATGAGCAGGGCATCAGGAGTCTCCACTACCAGGTGGTCCTTGAGACCAATGGTGGCGATCAAACGCTGGTCTCCTAGAATGAAGGAATTTTCTGTGTCAATGGTTACGGCCCGGCCTTTGATCAGATTGCCAGCCTGGTCTTTGATTACACCAGCTTCCCTCTTCTGGCTGAGGATATCGAAGAGAGCATCCCAAGAACCGATGTCGTTCCAGTAAACCGACAAAGGTACCGTGGCCACGCGCTTGGAACGCTCCATCAAGGCGTAATCAATGGAGATGTCGGGCATCTGGAAGAAACGGTCCCTCATGACATTGAGGCCTTGCTCATAGAGTTCAAAGATTTCCCTGGCGTGCCGGGCGAGTTCTTCTTCAAAAGTTTGGCGGGAAAAAAGAAAGATACCAGCATTCCAATAATAGCCGCCTTCTGTGAGATACCTTTTGGCGGTCTCAAGATCGGGCTTTTCCGTAAAACGGGCCACCTGGTAGGCCTCGATCCCGGTTTGGAGTGGCTCACCCTGTTTGATATAACCATAGCCCGTTTCCGCTCGCCGGGGCTTGATCCCAAAAGTGACCAGATAACCCCTTTTGGCCACTTCTAGAGCTCCCTGTACCACGCGAGCGAATTCCTCGGCAGGTTCGATGAGATGGTCCGAAGGACAGACTAGAAAAATTTCCCCTGGAGGGCATCGAAGTTCTTCAGCAGCATAGCGCAGGGCATAGGCAATGGCAGGGGCCGTGTTGCGTCCCTCTGGTTCACAGAGCAAGTGAAATCCTTTTATTTGAGCGAGATGATTCCGGACATGGAACTTGTAATCCTCACACGTGATGACCATCAGGTCCGCGGGAGAGAGAAATTGCAAAAGCCGGTCAGTGGTCTGCTGGAGGAGGGAGCGCTCTCCGTTTAGTTTGAGGAACTGTTTGGGATACTCTTTGCGAGAAAGAGGCCAGAGACGGGTTCCAGAACCCCCAGCAAGTATGATGGCCTTCATCAGATCCTCCTTCTATCCGTTTTTGAGGGGAGGTTGACCGGTAGATTCAAGCACCGACTGCCAGAAACGGCTCCTGAGATTGATGCGCTTTCTTTTCTTGATGGCAGCGGAAAGGGGTACGTGCACGTAACGGTCGTTGAGATAGCTCACCATAAGACCGGTCTTTCCTGCCATAGCCGCATGAACCGCATACTGGCCTAAAAAGCCACAATAAATACGGTCATCCACGATGGCCGGTACACTACGGATGATGTAGCTCGGGTCAATGTAACGCAGGTAGATCTCGATCCCTTTTTGGGCGAAATATTCCTTGATCTTGTCTCGTAAGAACTTGCCGATGTCTCCCAATTTTAGGTTTCCAGAGGCGTCGTATTCGGGCTTTTCTGGTTGGACGTATTTTTGTCCGGCCCCTTCGGCTACCACGATGACAGCGTGCTTGCGGGCTGCCAGGCGCTTTTCAAGGACCGCCAACAGGCCCTGAGGCCCTTCCAGATCGAAGTCGTCTTCTGGAATGAGACAGAAGTTTACTTCCTTGCGAGCCAAGGTAGCGGCAGCGGCGATGAAACCCGAATAACGTCCCATGACCTTCACTAAACCCACACCGTTGGGAGCTGCCACGGCTTCGGTGTGAGCACAACGAATGGCTTGACAGGCCATTTCCACTGCGGTGTCAAAACCGAAAGTCTTGGAGATGAAATAGATATCGTTGTCAATGGTCTTGGGTACGGCCACCACGGCGATCTTGAGATGCCGTCGATTGATTTCCTCTTTGATCTTGCTGGCGGCTCGGAAGGTTCCATCACCTCCTATCATGAAAAGGAGCTGGACGTTCATGCGTTCCAAAGCGTCAACAATCTCATCAATGGGTTGATGACCCCGAGAGGTTCCCAGGATGGTGCCACCGAGTTCGTGGATGTTCGAGACCACCTCTGGTGTAAGTTCCAGGAGATCGTGCCCGTATCTTGGGATGAACCCCTGGAGTCCGTAGCGTATTCCGAAAATGTGGCGTATTCCGTAGGAATAATAAAGGGTAAAGACGACAGACCTGATGACGTCGTTGATCCCGGGACAGAGTCCACCACAGGTGACGATGGCTGCCCGGGTCTTAGACGGGTCGAAATAGATCTTAGGGCGTGGACCAGCAAGTTCCAAAGTAGGAGGGAGTTTGCCTTCGGCGATACATTTTTTGAGGTAATCTTCGGAGATGCGCAGGCTGACGCGCATCTCATCTGTTACATAACAGATCTCTTCCTTTCTCAGAGGATTTTCCACCTTACAGGGACCAAGGTTTTCTATGGAGAGGTCGAAATCTTCCGTGATCTCGTCAACCATTTCTAGGTAACACGGTTCCATTTTAAGCCCCCCTTTTGAACAAGATTATCGCCCTTTCCCCAAAATTTCTTTGAGGGCAGAAAGGGCATCTGGAAAGAGGAAACGATAACCCTCTTCCAATAGTCGTCTCGGTCGGGCCTTAACCCCTCCGGTGACCACTTTGGCCATTTCCCCAAAGATCAAGTGGAGGACAAAGGCTGGAGCTGGGAGAAAGGCTGGGCGCCTGAGTACCTGTCCCAAGAGTTTAGCAAAGTCTTTTTGGCGCAGGATACCAGGGGAGACAAAATTAAAGGCCCCCTTTAGCTCTTCTTTTGTGGCCAGGAAGAGGGCAGCTTCCGCCACGTCTTTGACGTGGACCCAGGGGAACCACTGTCGCCCCGAACCCACCGGGCCACCGAGTCCCAGACGGAAGGCCGGAAGCATCTTGGCCAGGGCCCCTCCGTTGCGTCCCAGGACCACGCCAAAGCGCATAACACACACCCTCAAACCGAACTTCTCACCAGCCATGGCCTCTTCCTCCCAGGCGCGACACACTTCTGCCAGAAAGTCACTGCCAGGTGGGCTTTCTTCGTCGATCTCTTCTTCTCCTCGATGGGAGCCGTAATACCCCACGGCTGAGGCGTTCAACAGGATGCGACCATGACCGCTGGCCAGGGCTTCCACCACGCGCCGGGTAGACTCCAAACGGGTGCGCAGGATCTCTTTCTTGTATTCCGGACTCCAGCGGGCAAAGATGTTAGCTCCCGTAAGGTTGACCGCCACCTGACAGGAAGCCGCTTCGCTTTGCCAGGGACCAGGTTGAGTTGGATCTCCAAGGACGACCTCAAGCCCTGAGGGCAAGGTCTCAATCTTTTTCTCGCTTCTCACCAGGGCTTTAACGGCCCATCCGGCCTCTAAAAAGCGCCTGATGACGTAAGGTCCAATAAAACCCGTTCCACCCGCGATAAAAAGCTTCAATCCCCTCCTCCCATCCCTATCCGCAGAAAGAGCTTGCTAACCGAGCTTTCGTGCATTTAAAATCTCCGCACTATGCTATCACAAATCTTGGGACCTTTGACACATTTCATCAAGAGTCTGTGTCTCTTACTGGCGGATATCGGCCCGTACTTCTTGATCGGTCTTTTTGTGGCGGGTCTGGTGCGTGTCTATCTCCCCCAGGAGAAGCTTCGGGTCCATCTTGGTGGGCGGGGCTGGCAAGCTATCTTAAAGGCCGCTGCCCTTGGTCTGCCTCTTCCCCTGTGTTCCTGTGGAGTCCTGCCAGTGGCCATCTCTCTCTATCGCCACGGTGCGAGTTTGCCTGCCACGCTGGCTTTTCTGGTGGCTACTCCCCAAACCGGAGCCGACGCCATCCTCGTCACCCTGGGACTTTTTGGCCCCCTTTTCACCCTGGCCTATGCCCTGGCCGCTCTCCTGGCCGGGGTCTTTTCGGGTTTTGTGGCTCGTCTCTTTCTGAAGGAAACGCCTGTTTCCGCCGCTTGCGAATGTGTTTCCTGCCTGGGACAGGTGGGGCGAGGCCTTCGCCAGATCGTCTGGTACGCTTACGGAGACCTTTTGAAAGAACTCTCCCGTCCTCTAGCCGTTGGTCTCCTCCTGGGGGCCCTTTTAGTGACCATTTTCCCTCCCGGTTTTTTGGGGGAACTCGTTCCCCGAGGCCCTTTTCAATATTTCGTCTTGCTCTCAGCTGGGGTGCCCCTTTACATGTGTTCTACGGGTTCGGTGCCTTTGGCCTATGCCCTTTATCTTCAGGGCTTCTCTCCTGGCAGCCTTTTAGTCTTTCTCATGACTGGCCCGGCCACAAACGTCACCTCACTGACCATCGTGCGCAAGGTGCTAGGTGGCCGACTTTTCTGGGTCTATCTTCTGAGTTTGATCCTTTTCGCCCTGCTGGCTGGGGTGCTCCTTGATCTGGCCAGTTTGAAGCTCCCATTCAGAGCCCCTTCTCCCCAGGCCGAAGAGGTCCACCCCCTAAAGGTGGTAGGTGGGGTCATTCTGGCCTTCCTGCTGTGTTATCATCTTCTGCGTCCCTTCTTCGGAGACGAGTGTCGGGAGTGCTAATCGATCTGGGCCAAACCTTCCAGTTTGCCAGCCCAGAAGCTGGTGGCCCGGGGATAGATCTTGGCAAACTCCACGAAAAGGTGAGTGCCCCGTCTTTCTTTACGTCTGATTTCTACCCGTACCTGCGTGCGCCGGAAATGTGCCAGTAAGGCCTCAAGGGCCCTTTCCCGGCGTAACCTGATACGAAAGATCTCCTCTACCGTCCCCCCTTGGCTCACCCGGTCCAGCAAAGGGGCGATTTCTCCAAAGAGGCTTCGACCGAGCTCCTGAAAGAAAGACTGATCAAAGGGTTGACTCAGCTCCCAGCGACCAATGGCCAGCCTTACCAGACGATGCACGATGTAGTTTGCATCCAGTTCGCCGATATACGGAAAGGCCACCTTTAGGTCTCCCAGGTTGGAGGCCGAGGTGACGTACTTCAACACCCTGCCTCCTTTGGGGTGAGCCGGTTTGAGAACCACTCCCTCTCGCCCTTCCTGATCGTAACGCTTGAGCAGCTTCTCAAGGGCGGCTACTTCGTTTGGTTCGAAGGGACCGTTTATTTCGGGATGATGAAATTTGTAGGTTTCCAGGAGGGTGTACTTTTCCTGTGGGGTTACAAAGGTCTTCTTTTCCGTATCGAAGAGATCGAAGACGAAAAAATTTACGTCTTCCCGGACGTGAGGTGGCCATTCGGTTACAAAAGGGTTTTCAGGCCCTGCTACCTCACAGCAGACTACTAGATGTGGATTTTCTTCAAAGAACCTGGGCAGATGAGGGAGAAAATCTGGCCAGCGATCCGTGGCAAAAGGACAGACGTAGCCCCGTCTGGTGAAGGCAAATATCTGACCAAAGACGCGTGCCAGACGAACGTTGTAGCCTTCGATTTTCTCTTCGGCCCAAAAAGGCCCTCGCAGGTAACGAGGGATCCCGTTTCTGAGAACAAAGATGCGAGGGATGCTTGGAAAACCCGGGATAAAGAGCTCGGGGGTGAAAAGGGTACCAGGGGTCAAGCCCTTGAACTCACGACGTACCCGAAAGGCCGGCCCGGGTAGCCCTTCCACTGGTACGATCTTTCCTTGTTCAAGGGCCTCCTCCCATTTGGGCCAGGGCAAAAACTTCAGGGCAGGCAACCGATGGTAAAGTTCTTTCAGAAGGGTCTTTTGTTGCTTGAGTTCTTCGGGCATCATGCCTTAAAGATAAGGCGCCATCGAGGGAATGCCATTTGATAAAATTTTATCTTTCAGGGAACTCGATTAGAATCAGCGCGGGGGAGGCGTCTATGAATTTCGATTTAGCCTGTGAGGTCCTTTGGTCCTGGGCCCGAAATCACGTGGAGGCCTTGGAAATCTTCGCCTTCGAAAAAGGAGGCCTTAAGGTTGAGAAAAAGGACGGGCAACTTGAGACCTATCAGCCTTTTCGCGAAGAAGGGCTGGCGGTTCGCGTATTGACGAATCAAACCTTTGGCTTCTCCTACACCACAGAGTTTTCTCCAGAGGCCTTGGTGGAAACGGCAGAAAGGGCCCTTGAGATGGCAGGGGTGGTGGAACCCGAGCCCACCCTTTCTCTTCCAGGCCAGACCGAGTGGCCTGTCCTGGTCCCGGCAGAAACCCCTCTGCTTTCACCAGAAGAGGCCTTGGCGCGTCTCGGGCGCCTGGAAGAAGCCGCCTTTTCTTTCGATTCCCGTGTTAAGCGTATCCAGGAAGCCAGCTTGCAAGAGGTACAAGGGTCCTTCTTTCTGGCCAGTACCAACGGGCTTAAACTTTCCTGGCCTTTTAGGTCTCATACCTTGATAGCGGTTGTGGTGGCCGGGGAACAGGAGGCCCAGATGGGTTGGGAATGGCGAAGAGCGGTTTCCCCCGAACTGCTGGAGCCTGAAACCATCGGTCGGGAGGCTGCTCGACGGGCGGTAGCGAGACTGGGGGCCAAGACCATTTCGTCGCGCCGGCTCAAGATCCTCCTTCCGCCTCACGTGGCCGTTGATTTCCTGGAACTTGTCTCCGAGGCCCTTTGTGGAGATCGGGTCCTCAAGGGTAAGTCTCCCCTGGCCGGAAGAGTAGGAGAGGAGGTTTTTTCCTCTCTGGTAACCATCAGAGACCATGGCCTCCTACAAGACGGACTCGAGACCCGCCCCTTTGACGACGAAGGGGTCCCTCAGCGTGACAAGACCCTTGTGCGAGAGGGACGTCTGGAAGGATTTCTCTTCGACCATTACTGGGGGAACAAATCCGGCCAAGGTTCTACCGGAAACGCCAGGCGGCTCTCCTTCAAAAGCCCACCAGGAGTTTCTCCCACCAATCTCTTTCTTGTCCCGGGTGACACAAGCCCGGAAGAGATGAGAGAGGGTGAGGTGTTCGAGGTGTTGGAAGTCCTCGGGATGCACACCGCCAACCCGGTTTCCGGTGACTTTTCGGTGGGTGTGGCGGGACTCCATCACCGAGCTGGGGAATCCAGACCGGTGGCTGGTATGGCTTTAGCAGGCAATGTTTTCGAACTTTTTCGCCGGCTCGAAGCTGTGGGAGAAGACCTTACTTTTTACGGAGGACTTGGCTCTCCTTCCCTGCTGGTGGGAGAAATGGATCTTTCCGGAGGATAGGGCCGAGGGTCTTATTTCATTTTCGGGGGGACGTTGACGCCCGAGCAAAGCTCTGCTAAGCCTCCGGCGATTGCTCAAATTTTTTTCTGACAGGAGGAGTGTCATGGCCGTGGAAAGAACGCTCAGCATGATCAAACCAGACGGGGTTTCTCGCAACATCATTGGCGAGGTCCTGAGTTTTTTTGAAAAAGGCGGTCTCAGGATCGTGGCCATGAAGATGTTGCGCCTTACCAAGGAACAGGCCGAGGAGTTTTATATCGTTCACAAAGGAAAACCTTTTTATGATGAACTCACGGAGTACATGTCTTCGGGACCTATCGTGGCCCTGGTCTTGGAAGGCGAAGACGCCATCGCCAGATGCCGAAAGATCATGGGGGCCACAGATCCTGCTGAAGCCGAGGAAGGGACTATCCGGAAGACGTTTGCCCTGAGCAAGGGGGAGAACACGGTCCACGGTTCTGACAGTCCAGAATCTGCAGCCCGCGAGATTGCTTTCTTCTTCAGCGAACTTGAGATCTGTCCCCGTTCTTAAAAGGGAGGCCGGAAACCGGCCCCCCCTTTTCCTTCCGTTCAAAACTTGATACCTGACTTAAAGATCCGAGGCCTTCTCCATGAACGAAGAAGAGATCATTCGTTTCTTTGAGACCACGGCTTTTTCCTCTCCCGAAGTCGTCAAAGGTGTAGGAGACGACTGTGCCGTGGTGAACCTGGGAGAACGCTGGTTGCTTCTCACAAAGGACGCCCTGGTGGAGGGGATACATTTTTCCTGGTCTTATTTCTCCGCCTATTTTTTGGGACGAAAATTGGCAGCGGTGAACCTGAGTGACATCGCTGCCATGGGAGGGCGTCCCAGGTTTGCCCTCCTGACCCTGGCCTTACCCGAAGCCCCGGAAAGATCCTTCCTGGAGGATTTTTTCCAGGGGCTTTCTGAAAGGCTGGCTTCTTACGGGGCCATCTTGCTGGGCGGAGACACGGTTCGTCAGCCTTCCCGGGCACTTTTTGATTTGGCCCTCGTTGGGGAGGCTGCCCCAGGGGCGGTGGTCTTCCGAGAAGGGGCCCGGCCAGGAGATCTTCTCTTTGTCTCAAGACCTCTGGGAGCTTCGGCGGCGGCCCTCGAATTGCTACAAAGCGGGCAGAGACCACCCGAGGCCTGGCTCAAGGCCCATCTCGATCCGGAACCCGAGGTAGAACTTGGGCTTCTTCTAGCAGAAGAAGGTTTGGCCGAGGCCCTGATTGACATCTCCGATGGTCTCCTCTTAGATTTGGCCCGTCTCTGTCGGGCCAGCAAAGTGGGAGCCGAACTCGAAGAAAGCTCCATCCCGCAGGCGGTGACACCTCTTCGGGGCCTTTCGCATACACCTCTGGAATACGCTCTTTCAGGTGGGGAAGATTTTGCCCTGTTGTTTGCCGTTCGTCCCGAGAAGGAAAGGGCCCTGCAGGCCAGGTTGGCCGCTGTCAAGCGACAGCCTTATTGCATCGGTAGGTTGCTTCCTCAGGGGGAGGGCCTCAGGCTGCGCCGGTCTGATGGCCAAATAGAAGCCCTCTCCCCGCAAGGATTTGATCACTTTTCAGAATAGGGGCGGGCTGTGGACGATGAACAACCTTAACTCTTCGTGTCCGATGTTTCTGACAGCGTGCTCTTCTCCGGCGGGGACGAAAATGTAGTCTCCCGGACCAATCTTTTCCCAGTTTCCGTTGACATAGGCTTCTCCCTGGCCAGAGAGCACGTAGATCGAATCTACCTGCGAGTCATGAGTGTGAACAGGAATTTCGACCCCGGGTTCGAGACGTAACATAGAAACGCTTGCCCGATCAGTATCTTGAGAAGAGACCAGGATAGCAATCTTGACACCGGCAAACTTGGGATGGTCCTTGAACTGGATTTCTTCGTTCTTGATGAAGATAGCCATCACGTCCTCCTTTTCGAAGGCTTTTGCCCTCAAAAAATAGCACAAGATCTGCTAAGAAGAGGACATGCGAATCGTTGGTTCTGGGGCCCTGAATGTAGATTATTTTTACGGCGTTGAGGATTTGCGAAGTCTCTCTCCCTGGTCCAAAGGTCTTCAACCAGGTGGAGAGGTATGGGGGAGCCGAGAAGAGTTCGAACGCTTACGAAGCATTCTTGAAAAAGAAGGGGAGTTGCTGGCAGTCTGCGGGGGTGGTTCAGCAGCTAACACCATTTATGCCCTTTCTTTGTGGGGTTTTGAGACGGCCTTTATCGGTCTTCTGGGTCAAGATCAAGAGGCGGATCTTATAGTGAACGAGCTTGAGAGGGTCGATCTTTCGCGGGTGATCCAGCGTGGTCGGACAGCGTGCTGTCTCATCATTCTGGACGAGAAGAAAGACCGGGCCATCTTCGTGGCTCCCCATCCAGAGGAATCTTTGCTTGAAGACTGGATGGTTCAGACCCAAACCGGGGAGTGGCTCCATCTGAGTTCTCTGGTCACAAAGGAGGGGTTTTCCTTCCACCGGCGTCTTCGCGCGTCCCACCCGGGCCCCCTCTCCATAGATCCGGGAGAGCTCTATGCCAGCCGGGGATTGGCCTCCTTGGAACCCCTCCTTTCTGGGGCTGAGATCCTCTTTCTTACCGAACAGGAACTCCTCTTTTTGGGTGTTTCGCCTGAGTCCCTCCTGCGTTTGACCCGGCGTCTGGTAGTAAAGAAAGGCCAAAGGGGGGCCGAGATTTTGGGAGCAGGAGGAGGAAGATGGTCGGTGTCCCCGGTTCCCCCGACGGTTTGGGTGGATAACACCGGGGCCGGGGACGTTTTTGACGCCGGTTTTTTGGCTGGTCTCCTTTTGGGTTTGGGGGAGGTGGCAGCGGCTAGGTTGGCTGCCCAACTGGCCTCTCTTTCCCTCAGAGATTACGGACGGAAGGGTTTCCCCAGAAGGGAAGAGTTTGAGAAACTAATACAAGGGGTAAGGTATGATTCCGGCGGGTCTTGATCAGATCCTCTCCATCATGAGAGGGAAAGGACTTTTTGCGGATCTCTATTTTGAAGAGACACAGAGCACTTACATCGTCTTTGAAAACAACCGGCCCGAAAAAATTGTCTCGGGGGTAGATGCGGGCGTGGGACTTCGGTCTATCTATGGCAATTTCCACACCGCTTACGCCTACACCAATGATTCCAGCCGAGAAAATTTGATACTTCTAGCTCACGAACTAGCGAGATTGACCGGGGAGGAAGGGCGAGAAGTGACCATCTCTGACGTGAAAAAGGTCCCTCCTGTAGAGATTCGGCGTCCCCCTTTTGAAGAGAGTCTGGCTACCAAGGTGGAACTTGTCCGGCGGGCCAACCTTACGGCCCGGGGCATTTCTCCAGAGGTAGTGCAGGTTCAGGTGATCTACCAAGACGTTTACAAACGACTGGTGATCGTGAATTCCGAAGGTGAATGGGTGGAAGGGGAAAGGATTTACACCCTCCTGGCGGTGCAAGTGGTTGCCAGAAGGGGGGAGATTATCCAAACCGGTTATGAACCCATCGGGGGGGCGGTGGGGCTGGAGATTTTTGACAAGACCCCGCCTGAAGAGATCGCGGAGAAGGCTGCTCGGAGGGCCATACTCATGCTCAAGGCACGGAAGGCCCCCGGCGGGACCATGCCGGTGGTCCTCTCTTCAGAGGCCGGAGGTACCATGATTCACGAAGCCGTGGGACACGGCCTTGAGGCTGATCTGGCAGAAGAGGGTTTTTCGGTCTATGCCGGGCGCTTGGGGGAACAGGTGGCTTCCCCCCTTATCACCGTGGTGGATGATCCGACTCTGGTCTATCAGAGGGGATTTTACCAGTTCGATGACGAGGGTGTTCTCCCTGAAAAGACTGTTCTGATCGAGAATGGGGTCCTCAAGACCTTTCTCTATGATCGTCTCTCCGCCATGAAAGCCGGGCGAAGATCAAATGGTCACGGGCGACGGGAGTCTTATCGCTTCCGTCCCATTCCTCGCATGAGCAACACTTATATTGCCCCCGGAGAAACTCCTCCGGAGGCCATCATCCGAAGTGTAGAAAAGGGTCTTTTTGTAAAAAAGATGGGTGGTGGTCAGGTTGATACCATTTCTGGCAACTTTGTCTTTGAAGTGGCTGAAGGCTATCTCATTGAAAAGGGGCTTTTGGGAGAACCCGTGCGCGGAGCTACAATCTCTGGCAATGGTCCTCAGGTATTGCGTCTCATCGACATGGTGGGCAACGATCTTGGTTTTGCCATTGGAACCTGCGGCAAGGACGGACAAGGGGTGCCGGTTTCAGACGCCCAGCCTACTTTGCGAATCCCTGAAATCGTGGTAGGTGGAGCGGTGGAATAGCCATGTGCGGGATCATCGGAGTTTTCGGACACAAGGAAGCAGCCAAGATCGCCTATTTTGGCCTCTATGCCTTGCAACATCGAGGGCAGGAGAGCGCCGGGATTGTTACCTCGGATGGAAAGGAGGTGCGCGAACACCGGGCTCTGGGTCTGGTGGCAGACGCCTTTGATGAACTCATTCTGAATCAACTCAAAGGACACATTGCTGTAGGTCACGTACGTTATTCCACCACGGGTTCTACCACTATCAAAAACGCCCAGCCTTTTTTTGTGACTCACGGCCGTAGTACTTTTGCCCTGGCTCACAACGGCAACCTGGTAAATGCTCACCTTTTAAGGACCGAACTCGAACGTCAGGGCTCCCTTTTCCAAACCACCATGGACAGCGAGGTCATCGTTCATCTCCTGGCCAAGGCCCTGCGGAAGGGCTTGGTAGAAGCCATCCGAGAGACCATGGATCTCATCGAGGGGGCTTACTCCATCGTGCTCCTGGCTCAAGACAAACTGATCGCCTTCCGGGATCCTTACGGTTTTCGTCCGCTGGCCTTAGGAATGCTCAACGGGGGTTATATCGTAGCTTCTGAAACCTGTGCTTTTGATCTGGTGCAGGCTCAGTATTTGAGGGACGTACGCCCAGGGGAGATCCTGGTCATTGACGAAAATGGCCTTACCTCTTATGAGGGCAGCCGGGCCGATCGGCTGGCCCATTGTATTTTCGAGTTTATCTACTTCGCCCGTCCTGACAGCTACATTTATGGTGAAAACGTCTATGCTTTTCGAAAGCGACTTGGCATCGAATTGGCTCGGGAGTGCCGTCTGGAGGCCGATTTCGTCATGCCCATCCCGGACTCTGGCAACTACGCAGCCATTGGCTATGCTCAGGCAGCGGGGCTTCCCTTTGAGATGGGAATAATTCGCAACCATTACGTGGGTCGTACTTTTATCCAGCCTTCCCAGAGTATGCGGGATTTCTCCGTCCGTGTGAAACTCAATCCCGTGCGGGAGATTCTGCGAGGCAAGAAGGTAGCGGTGGTGGACGATTCCCTGGTGCGAGGGACTACTAGTCGCACCAGGGTACGAGCTATTCGGGAGGCAGGGGCACACGAGATCAACATGCTTATCAGTTGCCCGCCCATCAAGTTCCCTTGCTTTTACGGGATAGATTTCCCCACCCGTGGAGAACTTATTGCAGCCAAGCACTCGGTTGAAGAGATCAAACGTTATCTAGAGCTTGATCTCCTACATTATCTCTCTCTGGAAGGTCTGCTGCGGGCTGGACAGGGTGATGGAAAGCGTTTCTGTCTGGCCTGTTTTACGGGAAATTACCCGGTGCCGGTACAGGCTTCCCTCAGTAAGGATATCTTTGAAAGTTAGAGCTTGGCCAGTTTGGCCAGTCTTTTGCGAGCCTTTTTGGGGAGTTTTTTGGAAGGAGATGGAGGTGGGGAAAGAGGTTCGCCCTTCAGGTCTTCATAAAGGGCAGCTTCTAAACGTGCCAGAAACTCCCGTGAGGTGATAGAGATCGCTCCGTAAGTTTCTACGTAGCTCCGGATTTCCCGGTCGGAGGAAACGACCACGGCTCGCTCCCTTTCCTTGACGGCCACTTTCTTGAGATAGTCATCAGCTGTTTCTCCGGCGGCGGTAAAGATTACCTGAATACCCTTCACGTTGATTTTGCGCCGCGGTTCATCTTGTCCCCAGGCGTCAAAGACCACTGTGATCCGATGACGACGAAGTCTCTGGTAAATACGCAGTCGCTCAAGGAGGGCCCGGCGGGCTTCCTCGGGGTCTTCCTGCATCAGGAAAGACATCTCTGGGATCTGATGGAGCAAGTTGTAGCCGTCAATCAGGAGATGAAGGGCCATTTTATTCCCTCAATCTCTCCAGGAAGGCCTCGAATTGTTCGGAGGAATAGAATTCGATGGTCAAACGTCCCTTTTTCTTACCCCAGGAGAGTTTGACCTTGGTGCCAAGGAGCTCCTGAAGCTCCCTTTCCAGGGCCAGGAGATCCGGATCCGGCTGGGAGGAAGGGGTCTTTTTTTCTTCTTTGAGCCTTTTGACCAGGGCTTCGGTCTGCCGGACAGAGAGTCCTCGAATCACGATTTCGTCACGGACCCGACGCATCAAGCTTTCGTGTGGAAGGGAGAGAAGGGCTCTAGCGTGACCAGCTGAGAGGCGTCCCTCTAGTACGTCTTCTTGAATATCTGGAGGGAGTTTCAGGAGTCTGAGGGCATTGGCGATGGTGGAACGGTCCCTTCCTACCCTCTGGGCGATTTCTTCCTGGGTGAGTCCAAACTCCTCAAGGAGACGGGCATAGCCCCGGGCTTCTTCGATGGGATTCAAATCTTCACGCTGGAGATTTTCGATAAGGGCCAGTTCCAGGGCTTCCTGGGGGCTCAGATCGCGTACGATGACCGGCACACGTTCCAGTCCTGCCAGTTTGGCTGCCCGGAAGCGGCGTTCTCCGGCGACCAGCTCGTAGAGCCCAGGGGTAACCTCTCGTACCAGGAGGGGTTGAAGGATGCCCTTTTCTCGCACCGAGGCTGCCAGTTCTTCAAGGCCTTCGTCTTTTTTGAGGCGAGGTTGATAAGGTGAAGGCCTGATGGCTTCAAGCGGACAGAAAAAGACCTCCGGGGTTTCCTCTAGGGTGCCCTCTGGTAGTAGAGAGGAAAGACCGCGGCCTAGAGCTTTCTTTTCTTTGCCCAAGGCTTCCTCCTTGTGGGGTCTCTTCAAGCCCTAGCACGACTTTGTCCAGCTCTCAAGTTGAGTCTATTTTCTCGACTCAGTACCTCTCGAGCCAAGGCCATATAGGCCCGTGCTCCGCGTGAGGAAGGATCGTAGGCGAAGATGGGTTTTCCGTGGCTGGGGGCCTCGCTCAGGCGGACGTTCCTCGGGATGACGGTCTCGAAAACCGCACTTTTGAAATGTCGTCGCACTTCTGCTTCTACCTGTTTGGTGAGACGGTTGCGGGCGTCATACATGGTGAGCAGGATGCCGTAGAGAAAGAGACGCGGATTGAAGTTATGTTTGATACGTTTGATGGTGTTCACCAGGAGACTCAGCCCTTCCAAGGCGTAGTATTCACATTGAAGAGGAATGATGACGGCCTGAGCTGCAGTCAGGGCGTTGACTGTGAGCAACCCTAGGGAAGGGGGGCAGTCTATGAAGATGAATTGGTAATCGGTAGCCAGTTCGGCCAGGATACGGGCCAGAAGGTGTTCTTTGCCGCTTCGAGAGGCGAGCTCCAGTTCGCATCCGATGAGGTCGATAGAAGAAGGCAGGAGATGGAGACGCGGATAGGGGGTAGAGAAGAGGGCCTCTTGGGGCCGGGCCTCACCCAGGAGCACCTGGTAGAGATTGGGTTGGTGCCCTCGTCCTCCGAGACCGCTGGTGGCATTGGCCTGAGGATCAGCGTCAAGCACCAGGACTTTTTGTCCCAAAATGCCCAGAGCCGCCGCCAGGTTAATCGCGGTGGTGGTCTTTCCCACCCCTCCTTTTTGGTTGGCGATTGCTATGATACGCGGCATTGTTTCACGTGAAACGTTCCCGGAGTTGAATCAGGGCCGGGATTTTCCGGATCTTCTCCTCCGGAAGTTTTTCCCAAAGGATACCACGTGCACGACGTTTTGCCCCGAAACTTTGGATGATTTCCTCGGGAGTGACTATCAGGTCTACGGTAAAGTCATGTTCTTCTAGGGGGATTTCTTCCACGATTTGTAAGGGATGGACGGTGGTAAGGATGGGGGTTTCGGCTCTGAGACGTCCATATTCTTGGAGCAGGGCCAACTCGAGTTCGGAATATCCTCCCCCCTTGCCCAGACGTTCTCCCCGGCGGGTCACCGCCACGCAACCCGTGATGACGAGATCTATTTCAGGCATCTCTTCTGGAGAGACAGGCCTTCCGTATCTGAAAGCTCCCTTGATGGTGGCGGCTCGCATAGGATGGACCCTCAAGCCCTCTGGTTCAAGGCACAGGAAAGGTTTTTCACTCCGCAGTTTGGGGACGGCCATGAAAAGGGTTTTGCCCTGGCTAAGGGCAAGGACCCTCAGCGGGAACTGGGGGCTATCGGGATTGGCTTTGATGAAGCGGGCTTTGCGGAAGACTTCTAGAGAGGCGGCCTTTTCAGCCGCTGCCTCGGCTCCTACGAAGTTCGGAATGCGGCCAAAGGCCCCGGGGAAACGAGCTACTCCAGCTTCTGAGAGGAGAGTCCAAATTTTTTCGCGTAAAACCTTCTTTCGGATCTTGATCTCTGTTAATTTTTCTTTTGCCATGAGGAAACTCTGGCCTTTTCTCCTGGTTTTGGTCTTCTTAGCAGGTTGTGGACGCCGATCTCAACCAACTCTTTCCACCCTACCCCCAAAACCTCCTTCGGAAAAGCATCGTCTGCACGCGTCTTCCTCGCGTCCCTATCGGGTAAATGGCAAAACCTACTATCCTCTTTCTTCAGCGGAGGGTTATGTGGAGGAGGGTTATGCTTCTTGGTATGGGCCGGGTTTTCATGGCCGGCGCACGGCCAGCGGTGAAATTTATAACATGTACGCTTTCACCGCGGCCCACAAGATCCTCCCTCTGGGCACGGAGGTCCTGGTCATCAACCTGGAGAACGGCCGTCAGACCATCGTGCGAATCAACGATCGAGGCCCCTTTGTTAAAGGACGCATTATCGATTTGAGTTATGCTGCAGCCCGGGCCCTGGGAATGCATCGAAAAGGGGTGGCCCGGGTGCGTATTGTGGCCCTGGCGGAAGGACGGGTGGAAGAACGAAGGGTAGTGCTCAAGGATCCGGACCTGAAACGCGGGCGCTACTACGTCCAGATAGGGGCCTTTGCCAGTTATGCCAACGCCGTGAGACTCAAAGAAAAGCTGGCTAAGCGTTTTCGCACCGTGATCATCGAGCCCGTGAAGAAAGGGGCCCGGTCTTTCTATCGGGTCCAGGTCTATGTGGCTTCGGATCTAGCTACGGCTCGCCGCATACTGACCACTCTTGAGAAAGAGTTTCCCAACGCCATCCTTTTGGCCCGCTGAAATGGGTGACTTTTATCTTTTCGGGCCTATAATAGGCCTTCATGGAAGGTCCTGTAATAAGAGAGATCCTTTTGGAGCTTCCTTCCCCTTCCCTCGATGATCAACGGGCTGATGAGGCCCGCGTGCGCCAGGAGCTGACCAGGCATCTTGGTGAGCCGCCGCTCTTTACCCTTTCGGCCTTAAGGATCCTTCCCGAAGTCCTTCGGCCAGCGTTTCGTCTGAAAGCCCGGCTAGGGTTTGATGGCTTTCACTGGTGGGTTCTTGATTTTCTTAGATCCGACGAAGATCTTCCCCTTCTCGGCCTTGGGATCGATCTAGGTAGCACGGGTGTGGTTCTCTATCTTTATGACTTTAGGAAGGCGGAGGTGATCAGGAAACATTCTTTCAAAAATCCTCAGATCGCGTACGGGGAAGACATCCTTACCCGGCTCCATTACGCTGACAAGCCGGAGCGGCGTCGAGAACTTCACCAAATAACCCTCAAGACCCTGGCCCGAGAGGTTCGCTCCCTCCTCGGGCGTTTGCCACGACGCTCTCTTCTCTATTATGCCATTTGTGGCAACACCACCATGAGCCATTTCTTCTTGAATCTTGAGACGCGCCATCTTTATCGGGAGCCTTACATCCCGGCGGTGAGCTGGGTTGATACCCTCAAGGCCAGGGAGCTCGGACTGCCGGGTCACGAAGAGGCCTTTCTTTTTGTTTTTCCCAACCGCGGAAGTTATTTTGGAGGAGATCTCTTGGCTGGCATCCTGGCCAGTGGCATGCATCGGCGTGAGGAGATCTCTATCCTCATCGACGTGGGGACCAACGCCGAGGTGGTGGTGGGGAACAAAGACTTCCTTCTAGCCACCGCCGGGGCTGCAGGGCCGGCCCTAGAAGGGGGCATCCTGCGCTGTGGTATGCAAGCCGCTCCTGGGGCTATCGAACGCGTACGCATTGATCCTCAGAGTTTAGAGATCCAGATCAAGACCATCGGTGATGAAAAGCCCAGAGGCATCTGTGGTTCCGGTGTGATAGACCTTTTGGCCCAAATGTTTGTGGCGGGTCTTATCGATCAGCGCGGTAAATTTGTGCCGGAAAGATTGCCGGAGCGCTTCCGCGAGGTGGAAGGAGAACTGGCCTTCGTTTTGGTCCTTGAAGATGAGAGTGCCCACGGGAAGCCCATTTACGTAACCGAAGGAGAAATGAAAAGCGTTATCCGTTCCAAGGGGGCCATGTATACCATCCTTACGGTACTCTGTCAGAGCGTAGGTCTTTCTTTCGAAGACATCTCACACTTCTTCATTGCTGGCAGTTTCGGTAACTACATTGATCCGGAAATGGCGGTCACCATAGGGATGCTTCCCGATGTTCCTCTGGACCGTTTTGTGCCTTTGGGTAATGCGGCTGGGAAGGGAACGGTTGTCTTTTTAAAAGAAGCTTCCTCTTTTGAGGAATTGAAGAGGATTCTGGAGAATCTCACCTATCTGGAGATGAACGTGCGTACGGAGTTCATGAACCTTCTCACCGGGGCCCTTTTCTTGCCTCATACCGATCTTTCCCTCTTTCCGAACGTGGCTCGAAAGTTGAAACTCCGTTAGCGGTGCAGAAAAGGCCGGGCTGGGTAAGGACGGAAGCCTTCCCGGGCCAAGATTTCTTGGAGTTTGGCCACCTTGGCCTCCAACCCCTTTAGTCTTTGGATCTCACGGAAATAATGGAGCCCAAAGGTGAAATTTTGAAGATACCAAAAGAGCCAGAGGTCAAAACGTTTTTCTTGGAGTTCTTCGGGGAGGAACTCTTTCAGGAAGGAGGCCATTTTTTGAGGGGCTTTGTCTGGAGGCGGAGGTGGAGGAAGTTTCCCCTGCGTCCAGAAGGATTTGATGTCTCGGAAGATCCAGGGACGCAGGAGGGCGGCTCGTCCGATCATCACGCCGGCACAACCCGTTTCTTCGAGCATCCTTTGGGCCTCTTGAGGGCCGAAGACGTCGCCATTGCCCACCACGGGAATGGGAAGCTCTTCGACCAGCCAGCGAATTTCTTCCCAGCGAGCCGGGCGTTTGAATCCTTCTTGGGCGGTGCGAGGATGAAGGGTAAGGAGGTCGAGCCCGCTTTTGGTGAGTCGAGAGGCGAAATCCAGGAGTTTTTCTCGCTGATGTTCGAACCCGGAGCGAATTTTGGCACTTATGGGTTTGGAGGTATTTTCGCGGACTGCGCGTACTATTTCACAAGCTAGGGATGGTTCTTTCATCAGGGAGACCCCCCAGCCGTAACGCTGAATGGCTCCCCGGGCGCAACCGAAGTTCAGGTCATAACCGTCGAAATCAAACAGGGCTTCGAGACGTTCTACTGCCTGGGCAAAGAGTTCGGGATCCCGTCCCACGAGCTGGGCGACCAAGGGGCGATCTTTTCGTCCTGATCTAAGGTAAGGGTCTTTTCGTGGATTCTGGAAGACAATGGCCCTCACGTTAAGCATTTCGGTAAAGAAGAGGTCACAACCGGAGAACTCGGCCACCAGTTCTCGAAAGGGAGCGTGGGTGAGACCAGCCATGGGGGCCAAGGCCAGAAAGGGTCTTGGCAGGGCCGATTCCCAGTAAGATCGTGACATTGCAGGGGAAAATAGATCATGTAAAATGTCTAGCGTCAAAGCTAGAGGCCGAGGTGGCGGAACTGGCAGACGCGGTGGACTCAAAATCCACTGGGCCTTGCGCCCGTGCGGGTTCGACTCCCGCCCTCGGCACCAGGTTTTTTAAACGTCCCATCCTGAAGAGGCCGATATCCTGATTAAGCGCGGCGTTTGAATCCCCAAAGCATATGGCTCCGAGGGAATTCTCTGGCCATGAGACGGGTGAGAATTTTCTCAAGAGCGCGCAAATCTCCAGCTTGATGGTCTTCGACGAAGAATCCGCGCTCCTCTAGACGGAAACCATCTTTGGTCTTAATGACTCGAACGATGCGATTACGCTTCTTGCAAAGGAGATCGAGACATTCTCCCGGAGAAAGAGTTTGGCACTGTTCTATGGCCCAACGGAGGGCCTTTTCCACAGGTATGCGCGCCATGAGCTTGTCCTCGGGGTAAATTTAGACTAAAAAGTGGCCAATTCGAAACCCTTTCAAAATGGACCTTCGAATATGTATCAGGATAAAGGCTCTCCCAAAACCGGAGAGAGCGAAAAACTTCTTTCCGTGCTGTTTTCCGCCTTAGAGCAAGCCTCGGATGCGGTCATCATTACCAATCGTAACGGGGAGATCATCTACGCCAATCCAGCTTATGAAAAGGGATCAGGCCATCGTTTTGAGGATCTCAAGGGAAAGATAGCCCCTCTTTTACGCAGCGATTACCATTCTGCAGATCTTTACCGACAGCTCTGGGAAACTATTCTTGCCGGGCGGACTTGGCGAGGACGTATTGTCCATCGTCATCCAGAAGGCCGGCTCATCACCGCCGAGGTCACCATCTTCCCGGTCAGAGACGAGCATCAGGAGATCACCCACTTTGTTATCCTAGAAAGAGACGTTACCTGGGAACAGGAGCTTGAATCCTATCTCCAGCAAGTGGCCAAACTCGAAGCCATCTCGCAGCTGGCCGGAGGGATCGCCCATGAGTTCAACAACATTCTCACAGCGATCAGCGGTTATGCAGAGTTGCTCCTCATCAAGGACAAACCTGAACCCAGGATGCGCAAAGCCCTGGAGGCTATCTGTACCCAGGCCAAGAGGGCCTCATATCTCATCAGTCAGCTTCTGGACTTCAGTCGTCAGACTAAGACCGACAAGAAACTCTTTGATCTAGCAGCCTTTCTCCACGAAAATTTTGAAACCTTTAGGAAATGGGCGGGTCCCCGTCTCGAACTAAAGCTGGAATCACCAAAGAAGGGTTTTTTTATTTTGGGGTCTGAACTCCAATTTAAACAGATCTTTTTCAATCTGCTGATAAATGCCAGAGAGGCCATGAAGGAGGGCGGGGAGGTCTCTCTGGTTCTAAGTGAAGGGAGGTTGCCGGAGAGTTTTTTTCATCCTTTGGCCCCCAAGCCTGCTTCTCGTTGGGCCAAGCTGGTCATCAGTGACAATGGTCCAGGCATGGCCTCGGAGATTACGGATCGCATCTTCGAACCCTTTTTCAGTACCAAGAGCGAGGCTACGGGCCTGGGGCTGGCCCAGGTCTATGGAATCGTCCGCCAGCACGAGGGATTTGTGCGGGTTTCCTCGGTCGAGGGGAAGGGTACCACCTTTGAAATTTACCTGCCCTTGGTAGAGAAAGAGGCCATTCAGCAAAAGGAGCTCTTTCCCATGGGATGACACCAAAGGGTTTTGTCTTCAATGCGGTTTCAGCGGGTATAAGGGATCCCGGACGTCTGGATCTAGGGCTCATCTTTTCAGATAGACCTGCTTCAGGGGCTGGGGTCTTTACCACCAATTTGGTAAGGGCTGCTCCTGTGCGGCTTGGCCAACAACGTTTGCCCTCTCAAAGCGTTCGCGGAGTGTTAGTCAACAGCGGCTGTGCCAATGCCTGTACCGGGGAAGAGGGTCTTCGGGATGCCGAAAGACTTCTCGAGGCCACGGCTCGCGCTTTGTCCATCGAGGAGGGGACCCTTCTTCCGGCCTCAACCGGAGTCATTGGTGAACGACTTCCGGTTGAGAAAATGCTCAAGGTGGTTCCAGAACTGGTTTCAGGACTTGCTCCAGAAAAGGTCGAAGCCTTTGCTCGGGCCATCCTGACTACAGATACCTTTCCCAAGGTGATAGAAAGACGCCTTTGCTTGCGAGGAGGAGAGATCCGTCTCCTGGGAATAGCCAAAGGAGCCGGTATGATTGCCCCTCACATGGCTACCATGCTGGCCTTTGTGCTCACAGACGCCCGTCTTTCAGTCTCCACTCTCCAGGACCTCTTGAAAGAGTCTGTCTCCTACAGTTTCAATCGCATCACCGTAGACGGAGACATGAGCACCAACGATACCGTTTATGCCTTGGCCAACGGGGCAAGCGAGCTCCGGCCCGAAGGGAAAGATTTTGAGGAGTTTGTTCGTGTCTTTCGGGAAGTTTGTCAGGAATTGGCCTATCTCATCGTCAAGGATGGAGAAGGGGCTACCAAGACGGTCCGCATCAAGGTGTGCGGGGCCGAAGATGAAGAAAAGGCTCTGATCATGGCTCGCACTGTGGCCAATTCTCTGTTGGTGAAGACAGCTTTCTTCGGAGAAGATCCGAACTGGGGGCGCATCTTGGCGGCTCTTGGACGAAGCGGGGTCCCCTTTGATCCGTATGAGGTAGATCTCTTTCTAGAAGAAGTTCCCATCGTTAAGGATGGTCTTTCCTTGGGTAAGGAAGCGGAGGAACAAGCACATCAGGTGATGCAAAAATCAGAGTTCACTTTGACAATTTCTCTCAAACGAGGTAATGCTGAGGCTGAAATCTTGACATGTGATCTTTCTTACGAATACGTGAAAATCAACGCAGAATATCGTACCTGATGGCTGATAAAGAAGAAACGGGTTTCTGTGCCAAAGATAACGAATATGTTTCCTTGGAAAAGGGTTGTCGTCATCCGCACGATTATTGTCCTCACCGTCAATCTTGCCTGATTTATTTCTTTCAAAAAGAAAAAAGACGCGAAGAAAAGAAATCTTCTTAAAAATGCGAATCCTTTTAACCAATGATGACGGTATTTTTGCAGAAGGCCTTTGTGCGCTCTATGACGCATTGTGTGTGGATCACGAGGTTTTTGTGGTGGCTCCAGAAGCAGAAAGAAGCGCGGTAGGCCATGCCATTACGCTAGTTGATCCTCTACGTGTTAAAAAAGTCAAAAGAGGACGAGATTTTTTTGGTTACGCTGTCAATGGCACACCGGCAGATTGTGTTAAATTGGCTATCCATGAAATAGTCGGTCCCGAAATAGATCTGGTGCTTTCTGGTATTAATCGCGGAGCCAACGTTGGGATCAATGTGCTTTATTCTGGTACGGTTTCTGCGGCTACAGAGGGTGTCATCCTTGGTTATCCTGGTATAGCCATCTCCCTTAATGCTTATCGTGATCCAGATTATTGTTTCGCCTCTTATTTCGCTAGCTGTTTATTGAAATCTTTGACGAAAATGCCTGATTTTGGCCGTTTTTGTCTTAACGTGAACATTCCAGCCCTACCAGCAAATAAAATAAGAGGCATCAAGTTTGTCAGACAAAGCACGGCCCGCTTGTTAGAAAAATTTGAGCGTCGTGTTGATCCTCATGGCAACGTTTATTATTGGCAATGCAGTGAGAAATTCACGGAAACGGATCCAGAAACAGATGTTGTAGCTTTAAAGGAGGGCTTTATAACCATTACTCCCCTACATTATGACCTCACCTCTCACCAAGCCGTCCAAATTTTTAAAGATTGGCAAATCAATTTTTAACTTCTAGATCAATTTCACTTTTCGAAGCTAAAATACTTGACAAGAAGACAAATTACGTCTTAATAATTGAGTAAAAAAGAAAGGAGGGTAGAAGATGGCTAACAGAAAACGTAGTCGTCCCGTTACCAAAGAGGATGTTAAATTTGTCTATGAGAACTATCTCAAAATGTCGGCGGCTGAAATTGCAGAGAAACTGGGTATCAGCAAATTCCAAGTGATGAAGATCGTAACGGAACTCCGTAAAAGAGGCGTAGATATTCCTAAAAAGGTTGGTCGTCGGGAAAATCCTGTGGAAGCCTTTGTTAAAGAGTTAGAAGCCGAAGGAAAGTTGAAAAAGAAGAAGTAGAAACACCATCCCCCACCAAAAGTTTTTTAAAAAGGCGCCAGAAAGGGCGCCTTTTTGTTTTTGATCCCGAAAAAAACGCGTTAAGGCGAAAGAAGGTTGAATTAAAAGGAAGGCTGCAGTAAGAAAGAGCAAACTTTGCGGAGGGCGGCTATGAAAATCTTTATCGATACGGCGGTTTTGGAAGAAATAAGAGAGGTTAAGGAGCTGGGTATCCTAGATGGAGTGACTACCAATCCCACCCTGGTTTCCAAAACCGGCAAACCGTGGAAAGAAGCCATTCAGGAGATCTTGCGAGAGGTGCCAGACAAGCCGGTTTCCGTGGAAGTTGTAGCCACCGACCGGGAGGGTATGAAAAGAGAGGCCAAAGAGCTGGCTAGACTTGGTGAGAACGTGGTGGTCAAGATTCCCTGTACAGAAGAAGGTTTGAGAGCGGTCTTTGAAATGAATGCCGAAGGGGCTGGGGTCAAAACCAATGTCACTCTGGTCTTTTCTCCTCTTCAGGCCCTGTTAGCCGCCAAGGTAGGGGCAACCTATGTTTCCCCTTTTATTGGTCGGGTTGATGACATCTCCTATGACGGTCTCCAGGTGCTTGAAGAAATTGTGGCTATTTATGAGATTTACGGCTTTGAAACCGAGATTATCGCCGCCAGTATCCGGCACGTAGATCATGTTCGTCGTTGTGCCGCTTTGGGGGTGGACATTGCTACCATTCCTTACAAAGTTATTAAACAGATGTATCGTCATCCGCTCACAGACCTCGGTCTGGAAAGATTTATCAAAGACGCTGAAAAGGCCGGGATTACAATCTGATGCCAAGGGGCCGGTGGCTTATATGGTTTCTTTTGTGGTGTTTGGTAGCCGCCTGTGCTACAGTTACCGGCCCCGAAGTCACTCAAGAAGAGAAAAAGGAAGCCCTCATTGAAATTCTCACTGTCAAGTGGGAGGAGTATCTCCGTGATCAAAAGCGAGTCGGAGACGTACTTTATCGTCTGCTTCTGGTCATCAAGGATCCAGACCATCGTGAATATCCTTACATTGGCATCAAGATCATAGATTTGCATCGTCTGGGAGAAGAGGAGCGAGAAGCGCTTGAGAGGCTCGAGTCTCTCTCTTTACCGGCGGAGGGTTATCTCATCACCTATGTCACACCTTATTATCGCGAAAAGGGGCTCAAACGTTTCGATATCCTTTCTCCGGAACTCGAACCTTTCAAGGTAGAAGTGGGGCGTCCTCTTTCTCTCCGTTTCCTTGACGGACGCCATTTGGAGATCCTGCCTCAGGTCATTCGTACCAAACCTGTAGATTTCGTCATCGTAGATAGTGAAGAAATCAACGCCTGGGTTACTCCTGAAAACGTCATCTATGTCACTACGGCCCTCTGCCGCATCCTTCCCGAAAACGATCAGTTGGCTGCGGTCATCGGACATGAACTGGCCCATCTCAAAAGAGGACATATCTTCAAACGACAGGCCCTCTTTACTTTACGAGACATCTTTGGTTTGGTCCTGGGGTCTTTGACCGGGGGATCGACCCAGGATCTCTACCGTCTGGGAACGAACTTTGCCCTCCTCAAATTTAGTCGTGACCAGGAGCGTGAGGCCGATTTCTTCGGGCTTTATTACGCTTATCTGGCAGGCTACAACTTGGACAAAGTGGCGCGGACTTGGGTCTATCTGGGGGCGGTGCTTCCTCGTACAAAGGCTCCCAATCTCCTTCTTACGCATCCCGTGACCGAAGAGCGGCTGGCCCGCATCCGGAAGATCGTAAAGATGATCAAAGAAGGCTACACTTTTCAGGATTTCATGAAGTCTGAAGAACACCAAGGAGAAAAGTGATGTTTCGTCTGGGTTGGTTTTCTACCGGCCGGGACCAGGCGGCAAGAGATCTTTTGAAGACGGTTTGGGAACGCATTGAAGAAGGGTTTGTACCCGCCAAAATAGAATTTATCTTCCTTAGTCGACGCCCCGGGGAAAGCAAGGATAGTGACCTCTTCCTTAAATTGTGTCAGGAGCTCGGTCTCCAGGTTTTCTATCTTTCAGCCAGGGAGTTCCACCCTGAACTTCGTCTAAGAGAGCGTGAGAAATGGCGACAACTCTATCACCGGGAGGTTTATCGGCTCATCGAAAAGAAAGAGGTGGATCTGGTGGTGTTGGCTGGTTACATGTGGGTGGTTTCCGGAGAGCTCTGCGAGCTCCTTCCTATGATAAACCTTCATCCAGCCCTTCCTGGGGGTCCGCAAGGCACATGGCAAGAGGTCATCTGGCAGCTCTTGGAGCAAGGGGCTGAAGAAACCGGGGTTATGATGCATCTGGTCACCCCCGAGCTCGATCGAGGTCCAGCGGTAACCTTTTGCCGCTTTTCCATCCGGGACGGGGAATTTGGGCCTCTTTGGCAGGCTTTTGAAGAAAAGAGGCGGAGAAAAGGACTTGAAGCTATTAAGAAAGAAGAGGGGGAATCTGAGCCCTTATTCGCACGCATCCGGGCTGAAGGGGTAAAGAGGGAATTGCCTCTCATCGTTTACACCATCAAGGCTTTTGCTGAAGGAGAGGTGGCCTTAAAAGGAAGGCGGTTGGTAGACGCCGAGGGACATCCCCTTTCTCAACCTTATGACCTTTCGGAGCGCATCGAAGAACACCTGCGTACGGGACAATGGTAGATGCTTCGGGGCCACGGTGGTGAGATCTATCATTTGGCCAAAGAGCTAGGGGTCTCTCCGGAGGAGATCAGCGATCACAGTAGTAACGTTTCTCCTCTGCCTCCTCCGAAGGGACTATATTCCCTTCTGCGCGCCCATTTATCAGAGATTGAATACCTTCCGGAAGTCGATAGTTTTTCTTTCAGGAAGGCCCTGGCTCGAAGATTTTCCCTCTCTGAGGATTGTTTTTTGCCCTCCTCTGGCACCACGGAGTGGATCTTCGCCTTGCCTCGGGTGTTTTCTCCACGAAAGGCCCTCATCTTAGGCCCCACTTATGGGGACTATGCCGATGCCTTACATCAGATGCGGGTACCCTTTGAGTACTTCCTGACTTCCTCCGAAAATGGGTTCCGTTGGGCTCCGGAGGATCTCGAAGGGCATCTTTCCGGAGTGGAAATGGTTTTCATCTGCAATCCTAACAACCCTACCGGGGTCTATCTTCTTCCAGAAAGTTTATTGTCTTTAGTAAAAGCTTATCCCCGGACCATTTTTGTGGTGGATGAATCTTACGTAGATTTCCATCCTGAAGGCCAAAGTCTCCTAGAGTTCGATCTTCCTTCGAACCTGGTGGTACTTTACTCTTTCTCAAAGATCTACCGCTTACCAGGCTTGAGATTGGGGCTTTGTGCCGCCGGGGAACCTTTGGCTGTCAGATTGTGGCAGGTACAGCTCCCTTGGGCGGTAAATCGTCTGGCTCAGGTGGCTGGCTCCTGGTTACTGGAGCAGAGAGACCACGTACAGGCGGTGAAGGAATTCGTCCTCCGAGAAAGGGCGCGTCTTTTGCCTGAGCTTGAGAAGCTTCCGGGTGTGCGCCTCTTTCCCGGCGAGATCCACTTCTTTCTCTTGAGGCTTGATCGCCCGGCCCAGGAGATATGGGAAAAACTCTTGCGTGACTATTTGATCTTGGTACGGGAGGCTTCGAACTTTACGGGACTCGGTCCCCATTTTTTGAGAATGGCCTTGCGGAGTGAGACGGAAAATAACCGTCTCCTTCAGGCCCTGAGAGAGGTGCTCGGGTGAAAAGACTTTGGGTCCATCCTTTACCAACTGTGATAGAGTTTGGGGGTCTGGTGATCCTGGTCGATGTCTTACGTGCCACTTCTACCATTGTGGCGGCTTTGGCCGAGGGAGCCAAGGTGGTCAAGCCCGTAGCCACCCTGGAAGTAGCCCATCTTTACCGAGAGAAAGGGTATCTCCTGGCAGGAGAAAGGGGTGGACTTCCTCCCGAGGGCTTTGATTACGGAAACTCTCCGCGAGAGGCTTATCGACTCTCCAGTCAGAAGGTAGTCCTTACCACCACCAATGGTACGCGAGCTCTGGAATTTGTGAAAAAGGCCAAGGCGGTATGTGCTGGTAGTTTTTTGAATCTCTCGGCGGTGGTCCATTTTGCCCGCCGTTTTGAAGAGGTGGCGGTGTTGTGTGCGGGTACGGAGGGGGAGTTCTCTTTGGAAGACTTCCTCCTGGCAGGGTTTTTGGCCAAAGAATTGGAGGAATATGAGACCGGAAATGACGCTGCTGTCGTGGCCCGTCATTACGCTCGAGGGGTAGATGATCCGAGAGAGGAAATCATCCTTTCCAAACATGCTTTGAGACTGGTAGAACTCGGCCTTGGAGAAGACGTGGCCTTTTGTGGAGAACTTGATCGATATCACGTGGTACCGATCCTTACTCCCGAAGGGTTTGTGCCGCTTCGAGCCGACTCTTGAGGAGGGCCGCGGCTATTTCCAGGTCTTCGGGGGTAGTGATCTTGAGATTGGTGGCAGGAGAAGGTACCACGTAGACCGGGATCCCCAGCCATTCCAATAGGCTGGCTTCATCCGTGCCCAGAAACTTCTCTTTTTGAGCCTTTTCAAAGGCCTGCCGCAGGATGGGGGCCTTGGCCCCCTGGGGAGTTTGAGCCAGAAAGATCTTTTCCCTAGGGAGGGTCCTCTGGACTTTCTGACCTTCGACCTCTTTGATGGTGTCTCGTGCCGGGCAAGCAGCCAGTGCCGCTCCGTGACGGCGAATGGCTTCGATCACCCCTTGCACAGTCTCTGGTAAGACCAGGGGCCGGGCGGCATCGTGTACCAGGATGATCTCGGTCTCGATAGGTACGGCTTCCAAGGCTCGTGCTACGGACTCCTGCCTGGTCCGGCCTCCCGTGACCACGTGCTGGACCTTTTTGAGGGAGGCCTCCCTCACGAGTCGCAAGAGTTTCTCTCTCCAAGACTCAACCACAGCTATTACGACGAGGTCTATTTCTGGTATCTGTTCGAAGACTTCCAAGGTCCAGACAATGAGTGGTTTGCCTTCCAGAAGCAAAAACTGTTTTGGAATCTGATGTCCCAGACGCTTTCCTATTCCACCAGCTGGGACGATGGTGGTGATCATCTCTTGGCCCTTTGTGAAAGGAGATGTGCCTGACGCAAGGGTTCAGGAAGTCTATAACCTTTTAAGCAATGTTTGACCACTTTGAGGGCCCCTTCCAGATCGATCAGATGTCCGGGGGAAACAAAGACAGGTTTGGTCCCTTTTCGCGTTCGTAGTACCACCCCTTTCATCTCGCCGTTAAGGTAAACGGCGGTCCAGGCCCCTGGGGAGTCTTCTGGGAGCTCAAAGTTTCCTATTAGAGGCTTTTTGGCCACGCCCACGGTGGGAAGACCGAGTTCCAGGCCCAGGTGAGAGGCCAAACCGAGCCCTCGGGGATGGAGAAGTCCCTGGCCATCAACGAGGACAATTTCAGGTTTTTGAGATAGCTGTTCAAAGGCCTCCTTGAGCACTGGGACCTCGCGAAACGAGAGGAAGCCTGGTACATAAGGAAACGGGGTTTCCATGACAGCCACAGCCTCATCTACCTTTTCCAGAGTGGACAACCTCAGAACCACCATTGCCCCGAAAGAGATCTTCCTTCCCAGGTCATAGGCTACATCTGCTCCGGCTACGTAACGGGGTAGGCGTTCGAGGGGTCTGAGTCTTATCTTTTGAGCCAGGTCTTCTTGCAGGCGTTTTAGTTCTTCAAAGATCACGGTTTCAAGCGTCTCAGCTCTCGGGGAGAAAGGGTAAGCCTTTCCGCCCCTTGAGAAGTGATGAGAAAGGTGTCTTCTAGTCCGATCACTCCCCGGCCTGGTAGATGACATTTTGGCTCAAGAGCAATTACCATGCCTTCCTTAAGAGGTATCCTCACCCTGGGGGCTATGGGGGGCCACTCGTCGATCTCAAGTCCCACACCGTGACCAACGAAGGGAACCTTTTCTTCTCCATGGGCCATAAAGCAGGGACTGAGTCCCAGGACCTTGGCCTGTTCTTGAGCCAGATAATAGATTTCTTCCGCGGTGACTCCTGGCCGAAGACCATCTTCTAAGGTTTCCAAAAGCGTCCGAAGGCGTTGGAAGCTTTCGAATGTTTCTTTGGGGAGGTTTCCGGCAAAGAAGAGGCGACTTTGATCTACCAGATAGCCTTCGAACCAGCCGGCATAATCAATGAGAAGCAATTCGTTTAACTGAAAGGTTTTGAAGCTTGGTCCTTGTGGAAAACCCAGAATTCCCTGTCCCCCTTGCCCGGTGGTCAGATAGGATGGGATAGCCGCAGCCCATCCCGTAAGGAGGTGACCGTAGGCCAGTTCCTGATGGAAGGCGTAGGTCCGAGTGTAGGCCGGATGTCCTCTTCGGCGTAATTCGGCCTCCAGTAAACCGGCCATTTCAAGCTCTGTGAGGCCGGGTTTGAAGCGAGGAAGAACCGTTTCGATGGCTTCGGCCAACATTTGTGCGGCTTTTCGCAGACATGCCACCTCATAAGGACTTTTCTGAGCCCGTATCTCTCGCAGGACGGGACTTAGATCCAGGAGTTCGAAGTTTTTGAGCAGGTGTTGATAGCTTCGATAAACCGAAACAGGCAGGCGGTCTTCTTCCAGCCCAAGACGTTTGAGCTGAAGATCCTCTAGGAAACGAGGCAGGGCTTTCAGAGAACGAAAGGAGACCACTTCGGAGATAAGAGCTTCTTCCTTGGCCCGTTCGAAGGTGCGGTATACCAAAAGGTAGGCCTGCCCCCGAGAGGTGACCACCAAATGACCGTCGGCAAAGGTGCCGGTAAAGTAGAAGATGTTCAAGGGGTAGCGGATAAGAGCTGCATCCAGTCCCTGGAGGCTCAGAGCCCGGGTCAGACGCGCGAGGCGAGCCTTAATCTCAGCTTGTTCCAGCGGCATCTTTCAGTTTAGAAGCCAGCTCGAGTACCGTTTCCGCGTAAGGCTGACTATTGTTGTAGGTTTTGATGACGCGAATCTGGGCTTCGTAAGAAAGTACATCGCGCCAGCCGCGCTGATGGAGGTAGTTGGCCATGCTTGCAAGGGCGTCTTCTAGGTCGAAAAGATCCACACGTCCGTCTCCGTCCCAATCAACCCCGTAGGAAAGGACGCTGGTAGGTACGAACTGTGGCAATCCGAAGGCTCCAAAGATGGAGCCCTTGATAGATAGAGGATCAAAACCATTTTGGCGTGCGTAAGTAAGAAGGGCACACAATTCCCTAAAAGCCCATTTGGCCCGACGGGCCATGAAGTGCCGCAGGCGGTTTTCTTCTTGGGGGTCGAGATCAGCTGGCAAATAACGACGGACTTGGTTCCAGTCTGCTGAGAGGGCTAAACTGGCCAGCACGTTGAAGGTGCGATAGCGACCGGTATAACGTCCGAGATCCGTCTCTACCAGGAAGATAGCCACCAGCACCTCTTTGGGCACGCTGTAACGCTCTTCCAAAGCGGTAAGAAACCGGCGATGTTGACGCAGGAACTCTTGAGCGCGGGCCACCCTCTCTGGCGCAAGGAATTTTTGATAATTAAGTTTGTATTCATCATGGAGGAGTTTTTTGGGCATGATTTCCGGAAGGAAACGGGCCTCTGGACGAGAGAGGAGCTTCTGGACATAGGCTTCTTCGAAGCCGGCTTTGATCAATTTTTCTTTCAATGGCCACAGATCTGTGGCGTGGGCAGAGGCTATCAAAAAGATCAAAAAAAGCGGGCTCAAGAGGCCTTTAATCATCCGAGATAACGCCAAAACCTTTCAGTAAGTCTTTGATTTCTTGAAAAGTAGCAGGTTTTTTCAGATAACCAGTCTTTGGTATATCACCTATCTCCTTATGGAGATCCGCGGGCAATCCTGAAAGGATCAGGATCGGCCCCTCAGGATCTCTTTCCCGGATTTGACGGGCCAACTGGACACCTTCGATCTTCGGGATCTTTACGTCTATTAGATAGATGTCAAAGGGTCCTTTTTCCTGAAAGATCCTCCAGGCCTCCTCCCCGTCCTGGGCCGTTGATATTTCAAGGCCCAAAATCTTGAAAAATTCTACAAAGACCTCCAGGACCGGTAGCTCATCTTCTACGATTAAGATACGTTTTGCCATCGCCCTTTCCCCTCCCACTTTAGAGGAGCAGTATATACCCCAAATCTCCAATGAGGAAAATTCTTTTCTCACCTCTTCTCCCCTTAAGTTTAGCTTTTTTTAAGTTAAAAACTCTTTAATCAAGTAGCAAGTCAAAATGGAGAAATAATTTTCTTTCTCTCACAAAATATCGACCGGATAGGAAATTTTGGTGAGCGTCCTAAGGGGTGACGAGAGAGAGGGGAGAAGTAAGGAGACCATGTAAGAGGAGATCCGGGCCGAGACGTCTGGTCTTGAATTCCAGTAACCGATGGGCCTCGGAGAGTTTGAACGGACCTTTCCCTCCGATGGCGCAAGGGGCTTCTTCTCCACCGATGATCAGGGGACCGTAAAAGAAATAGATTTCATCCACCAGGCGGTCATCAAAGAAACGGCCGTGGACCCGGGCTCCACCCTCCACCAGGAGGCTCAGAAGACCTTCTTCAACCAGACGTTTGAGGAGAGGAGGAAGGGCTATGCCTCCTCTGGGATCACGGGGAAGCAACCAGACCCTGACGCCTTTTTTTTCGAAAAGCGATACTTTTTCCGGTGGGGCCCCTTCTCCAGCGATTAGAATTGTGGGAGCAAGGGAAGGCAGGTGGAAGAGGCGATAATCAGGGTCCAACCTGAGATTCGTATCAAGTACCAGACGCCAGGGATCTCGTCCCTTTACTAAACGGCAGGTGAGCTCAGGATCGTCGGCTTCCACGGTGTGACGCCCCACCAGGATAGCGTCACAAAGGTTTCGCAACCGGTGTCCAAGGCTCCGAGCTCGTTTGCCGGTGATCCACTTGGAGTCACCGCTTCGCGTGGCCAGGCGTCCATCAAGACTCATCGCTGCCTTGGCTATCACCCAGGGTCTTTGGGTGGTTGTAGCCTTGAGAAAGAAGCGGCAGAGATATGCGCACTCTTTGGCCAATACTCCGTAAGTTACCTCTAATCCCCGTTGGGCCAGGAAATCACCTCCTCCTTGGGCCTGGGGATGGGGATCACGCACACCGATAACGACTCTCTTGATCCCGGCTTCCAGGATGGCCTTGGTGCAAGGGGGTGTACGGCCGTAGTGGTGACATGGTTCAAGGGTGACGTAGATCGTAGCCCCTCGGGCCCTTTCTCCGGCCTCTCTCAGGGCGTGGACTTCGGCGTGGGGGGTACCTGCTTGGTGGTGATAACCTCGCCCTATTACTTCGCCATCTCGGACGACCACCGCTCCTACCGGGGGGTTAGGAGAGGTGCGTCCCAGCCCCTTTCGCCCCTCTTTGAGGGCCAGACGCATAAAACGTTCATCTTCTTGCCAACGTACCATGCTCTTCGAGCCACTTCTTTACCGTGGGAAATAGATCAATCTCTGTATGGGGCAAGAAGAGAGCTGAAACATAGTAGTCCATGAAACGTGGATGAGCTGAAAGCTCAAAGTGGGTCATCATCCCTGCCACCCTTTCCATTTCCTCCTGAGCTTCTTTGGAAATGGCCGCCAGTCTGGCTCCCATCAGACTGGAGTTCCCTATGAAAAAGAATCTTTCCCGGGGTAAATCGGGCAACAGACCTATAATGATGGCTTGTTCCAGGTCCAAAAAGCTGCCGAAGTTACCTGCCAGAATCACCCGTTCAAGGGCCCCTATTTCCAGCCCTACGGATTCGAGCAGCGTCTGGTATCCGGAAAACATGGCCCCTTTGGCCCGAATCAGGTTATCGATGTCGGCTTCGGTAAAGACGATGTCTTCTCCCGTGGCGGAGTCTTTCGCCCATACCAATACATATTCCCATCCGTCCCTACCTTCTCTCAAACGGGGATGCTTCAGGTCCCGGCGATACTTGCCAGATTGGTCAATGATGCCCTCGATAAACAAGTTGGCCAGAAGGGAGATGATACCCGAGCCGCAGATCCCTTTGGGTTTTTTGTTTCCTATGGTGATGATCATGGGTTCGAGGGTGTTTGGATCGATGTGTACGGCTTCAATGGCCCCGGTGGTGGCCCTCATTCCGTGCTTGATCCCTCCTCCCTCAAAGGCCGGTCCAGCCGAACAGGAGGCGCAGGCCAAAAAGTCCCGGTTACCAACAACGATTTCTCCGTTTGTCCCGATATCAATGAAAAGCGTCAAGGGCTCCTCTCGTGCCAGTCCCGTGGCCACCACTCCAGAGGTAATGTCCCCTCCCACGTAACTTGCCACGCAGGGGGCCAGATGCACCATGGCCCCTCGGCCCGGCAGGCCAAGCTCTTCCGCAGGTACTAGGGGATAGCGGCTGGTCACCGGCACGTAAGGAGTTTCGCGTAAAAATCGTGGTTCGAGTTCCAGCAGGAAATGACTCATAACGGTGTTGCCTGCTACCGAATAAAAGAGGATTTCTTCCGGATCTATCCCCCTCTTTTGACACACCTCCCGACATAGACGACGCAAACAATCGAGGATCTTTTCGTGAAGTATCCCGAGCCCCCCTTCCCTCCTGGCAAATTCGATTCGGCTGATGACATCTTCTCCGTAGCTAATCTGAGGATTGTAGTCCGAGGTTTCCTCAAGCACCTTTCCCTCAAGGAGATCCACTAGTTCCACACACACCGTAGTGGTACCGACGTCCACTGCCAGAGCCAGGAGCCGATCCGTGGTGTCTCCAGCTTCCAGCCGCAAGAGCTTTTCCCGGAGGAGGCTGGCGGTGACGCGGAAGTCTTCCTGACGCAAAAGATGGGGGAGGGGTTTTAGGAGTTTCCAGTCCACCTCAAGCCTTTCGAGGGCTTTAGCCTTGGTGAGGGCCATCTCCAGACGAGGGAGATCCGCCAGATTGTCTTCTAGACTGGGAGGGGTAAGTTCGAGGAAGACTTTTTCCACCATGGGGTCGTGCGGGAAGGCATGAGGACCGCGAGCCTCCAGCCAAGAAGTGGCCACTCGGCGCAAGGGACGCAACAGAGCTCGTCGGTCTACCTCGCTTTCAACCGGGATGCGGATCACCACATCGGTTCGGGGATGGAGGGTGCAAGCCTTGTAGCCCCCTTCCGGAAGGGACTCGCCCTCTACTTCACCTTCCTCCACAAACACCCGACATTTGCCACACACCCCTGCCCCGCCGCAGGAGGCATTGATGTGAAGCCCGGCTCGCATTGCCGCGCGCAACACCGTCTCATCTTCCGGAACTTCTACCGTCACGTTGGCCGGTAAAAACACCACCCTCGGCATTTCTATCCTCCTGAGTTAGGCAGGGTTTTTAAAACACTTTGGAGAGAATGGAAAGGGTTATTCTTCGACGACGGTCTCTTTGATGGTTCGGAAGACCAGTTTGAAGACTTCTTCAAAGGTACCCGGTGAGCAACGACCCATCTCGATAAACTTGACAACGATCTCTTTGGTGGTTTTCAGGATGACTTCGTTTTCGGGGGCCAGGCGGGAAAGCCTCTGCTCTCGAGGAATGTTTTTGATCAGTTCTGGACGGGCCATTTTTAAACTCGTCTGGTGGAGCCGGAGGGACTCGAACCCTCGACCTCGTGAATGCCATTCACGCGCTCTCCCAACTGAGCTACGGCCCCACGTAGCTTTTGCACCAAAAGCTAACCCGAAGGGGGAAAACTGTCAACCTTCCTTGGTAGGACTTGGTATAAAAGTGAGATTTCCGCTATATTTCTCTCATCTTTAAAAACCTTCCTGGAGGTTGAAACTTTAGTGTCAGAAGACAAACCCTCCCTCTTTAAGGCCCTTAAAGAGATCTTTGGTAAGTCTCCTGAGGAAGAAGTCGAAGAATTTACCGAGGAGATCACGGAACTTCTCGACGAAGGAGAGGAAAAAGGGCTCATCTCCCCAGAAGAAGGGGAGATGATTGTTAACATCCTCCAGTTTCGCAATGTTCCGGTGCGGGAAGTCATGGTCCCTCGCAAAGACATTGTTGGCATTGAGATCACCAGGCCCTTTGAAGAGATCGTCTCTTTAATCAATGCCCGTCCTCACACGCGTTATCCAGCTTACGAGAAGGATCTGGACAACCTGGTAGGGGTCATCCATGTCAAAGATCTTCTCCGTTTTTGTCGCCAGGGGAATCAGGTGGCCCTGAAGGCGGTTTGTCGGGAGGCTTACATCGTGCCAGAAACCAAGAAATTACGTGACCTCCTCCGAGAATTTCGTCAGAGAAGGGAGCAATTCGCCCTCATCATCGATGAAAGCGGGGTCCTTTCAGGGCTTATCACCTTGCAAGACATCTTTATGGAGATCCTCGGGGAGGAAGAGCCGTGGTTCCCACGGGACAGTCACGGTTGGTTCTTGGCCGAAGGCACGGTGAGGCTTGATGATCTGGAAAAATTTCTCCGCTTGAAATTACCAAGAGGCCCTTACGAAACCCTTTCAGGATTCATTATCGCCCAGACCGGACGTATTCCCCAGGCCGGAGAGTACTTCCAGTTCAACGGGCTTGAGGTGGAAATCCTTTCCGCAGACAATCGGCGAATCAGGCGCCTGCGCTTTCGCAAACTTGAAGAAGAAACATGAAAGTCTTCCTCGGGGCCCTTTGGAGTGGAGTATTGTTGGCCCTGGCTCATCCCAAATGGGACCTGGGCCCTCTGGCTTTCGGGGCGCTGCTTCCCTGGCTATTCATACTTGCTTCCACCAAAGAAAGAGTCTTTACCTCCTCTTTTCTAGTTGGTTTCTCTTATTTTTTGGTTTTGCTCTACTGGCTCGTGCCAGTGATGACGACCTTTGGAGGGCTGCCATGGCCTGCAGCTCTGGGGACTTTGGGTCTCCTTGCGGCCTATCTTGCTCTCTACTTTGGAGCGTGCGGTTACCTGGCCAGATACCTGGGGCTGCTAGAGGCTGACGCGAAAGGACTCTTTTTCTTTCCAGCCCTCTTCGTGGCCTTAGAATTCCTGCGTGGAAAGCTCTTTTACGGTTTTCCTTGGGGGTTTGTAGGAGCCACTCAATACCGCTTCCTCCCTCTCATTCAAGTGGCAGATCTTGGTGGAATCTATGCGGTTTCCTACCTGGTGGTCCTGGCTAATTATCTCTTCTTTGTTTCCTTGAAACGGAAAGAAGGCTGGGGGAAAACGGCCTTCCTCGGTCTTTTGCTCTTTGTCTCAGTCTTGCTTTACGGTTTTTTTCGCCTGGGGACCGTTTGGCCGGAAGGTCCTTTTGAAAAAGCCGCCCTCATCCAGGGAAATGTGCCTCAGGAATTGAAATGGCAGCCTGAGAGAAGACGCCAGATCCTGGCCCGCTATTTTTCTCTTTCCAGCCGGGTGCTTGTTCGGCAACCCAGCCTTATCCTATGGCCCGAAACAGCCCTGCCGTTTTTCTTTCCATTGGATAGCCTCTCAAACGAGGTCCTGCTCTGGCAAAAGGAACATGGAGTGCCTCTGGTTCTCGGGGCACCCCGTTTGGGTCTTAGGTCCCAAAAACCTTTGATCCACAACAGCCTTTTTCTAGTGGATGACGGTCGGGTGATCTCCTTTTACGACAAGCAGCACCTGGTGCCCTTTGGAGAGTTCATTCCCCTTGAAGAGTGGTTTCCATTTTTGCGGACTTTCGCTGTGGCTTCAGGTGACTATTCTCCGGGGCCTGCTGGGAACCCACTACTACTCGGCCCGGGAAGGGTCCTGGGGCCGCTCATCTGTTTTGAGAGTGTTTTTCCTGACCTGGCCCGCCGACAAGTGCGTCAAGGGGCTACCCTTTTGCTTGTGGCCACTAATGACGCCTGGTTCAACCGCTCGGCAGGTCCTTATCAGCACTTCGTCCAGGCGGTCTTCAGGGCGGTGGAGAACAGACGTTATCTCTTGCGGGTGGCAAATACGGGTATCAGTGGCCTCATCGATCCTTGGGGTCGGATAAAGCAGGCCACTCCACTGGAAGAGACTTTAACCCCTTGTGTCGAGGCCCATCATCTTGCATATTTTAGTTGGTACACCCGCCTGGGGGATCTCTGGGCGGGCTTTTGTGTGCTTATAACCATTTTCTTGCTGGCCGAAAAACTTTTTCGAAGGGGGAAGAAATGAAACGTTATCTGGAAGCAAAGGTCAATCGGAAAGCTGTGGCCTTGAACCCTGCGGAGCTCAAGTCTCGCCTTGAGAGGCTTGAGGAGCGTATCTCCGCCTTAAGGAGGTGTCTTTGATCCCGAAGGCAAGAAGAAGCGTCTCGAAGAACTTGAGCAAGAAATGGTCAAAGACGGCTTCTGGGATCGTCCGGAAGCCAAAGATGTGATGCGAGAAAGGGCCCGGCTGGAGGATCTTCTCTCTTCGTGGGAAGAGCTTGAAAGGGATTTTGAAGATACCAAGGTCCTCCTGGAACTTGGTCTGGAGGAAGAAGACGAAGAGACCCTCCACGAGGTAGACGAGCGCCTGAAAAGGCTTGTATCGCGTGTGGAGGAAGAGGAGATAAAGCTCTTTCTTTCCGGGGAGCACGATACCTCCAACGCCATTGTCACCATTCATGCCGGGGCTGGAGGTACGGAGGCCCAGGATTGGGTGGAAATCCTCCTGCGGATGTACCTCCGCTGGGCGGAGAAAAAGGGTTTTCGCACCCGGGTCATTGATCTTCTGCCCGGAGAAGAGGCCGGGATCAAGTCTGTTACCTTTATCGTGGAAGGGCCTTATGCTTATGGCCATCTCAAGGCCGAGTCCGGCATTCACCGTCTGGTGCGCATCTCCCCCTTCGATGCCAGTGGTCGGCGTCATACCTCTTTTGCTTCGGTTTCCGTCATTCCTGAGATAGACGAAGACATCCAGATCGAAATTCGTCCCGAAGACCTCAAGATCGAGACCATGCGAGCCAGCGGTCACGGTGGCCAGCACGTGAACAAGACCGAAAGCGCGGTACGTATCACCCATCTCCCTACGGGTATCGTGGTCCAGTGTCAGAACGAGCGTTCACAACATCGCAACAAGGCCATAGCCCTGGCTATCCTGAAGTCCCGACTCTATGAACTCGAGCGGCGCAAGAGAGAAGAGGAGCGGCAAAAGCTTTACGGTGAGAAGAAGGAGATCGCTTGGGGGAGCCAGATACGTTCCTACGTGTTGCATCCTTACCGCTTGATAAAGGACCATCGTACCGGGGTGGAGATTGGCAACGTGGAAGCGGTACTGGATGGAGACATAGATCCCTTTATTCGGGCCTATCATTTGCAGAAGGCCCATGAGAAAGCTGCGGCTTAGGGAAGCGGGCCAGGAATCTTCGGGCCTCGATCAGGATCTTTTCTTTTTCTTCGGGACGGAACCAAATGACTTCTGGATCGGCCCGAAACCAGGTCAATTGCCGTTTGGCGTAATGTCTTGTGTCTCTTTTCATCTGTCGTACGGCCTCTTCGAAGGTGATCTCACCCTTCAGATAGGCTATTAGGTGTCGGTAACCAATGGCCCTTAGGGGTTTGAGCTGAGGGGAAAATCCCATTTCAAGGAGGCGCTTAACCTCATCGAGAAGCCCGGTGGCTAGCATCCTATCCACCCGGACATCAAGTCGCCGGTAGAGTTCCTCTCGAGACATGCTCAGGCCGATCTTTAGACAGGGATATCGCCTTTCGGCAAAGGCGTGTTCCCGGGCGAGGACGGAAAAGGGCTTTCCCGTGGCGTAATAGACTTCAAGGGCGCGGGTGATGCGTACCCGGTCCGTGGGGGGTAGCTTGGCCGCTGTCTCCGGATCGAGGCGTTTGAGTTCTTCGTAAAGTATGGCCAGTCCTTGGTTCTTGAGGCGAGCTCGAAGCCTTTCTCTGATTTCGGAGACATCCCCTACCTCGAAGAGTCCGTGCAACAGGGCCTTGAGGTAGAGTCCGGTACCCCCGACCAGGATCGGTTGTTTGCCCCTTTTCCACAGGTCTGCGATCACTTGATCTGCCATGGAGACGAAGCGGGCAGCGTTGAACTCTTCGTCGGGTTCGAGGAAGTCCACCAGATGATGCGCGGCCCTCTTTCTCTCTTCTGGAGTGGGTTTGGCAGTACCAATATCCAGATAACGATAGACTTGAACAGAATCGAAGTTCACAATCTCTCCCTGGAGATGCTCAGCTAGATAGATGCCTACTTCGGTCTTCCCCACTCCGGTGGGTCCCACCACAGCGATCAGGGGAATGGAAAATTTATAGCCGTCCGAATCGCTTTCGGATCTCTTCAAGGCTGATCTCCCAGAAAAGAGGTCTGCCATGGGGACAGGTTTGGAGGTTTTTTCTCTCAAGTTCCGTGACTAGTTCTTCTATTTCTGGTGCTGAAGGATGTTCTCCGGCTTTGCGTGCCGCCTGACAGGCCAGGCGGGCCAGGGTTTCGTGAAGGATTTGCTCCGGTTCGCGGACAATTACTTCTTCCAGGATTTCCTGTAAGGTCTTCAGGGCTTCCTCACCGAGGAGGGACGGAACGGCACGTACCATGATTTCTTGAGGTCCAATCTGGTCAAAACGATATCCCAGACGCTCGAAAAAGGGGCGGTGGGTTTCCAGACGTTCCATAGCCTCGGCGGAAAGCGTAAGAGGCACGGGCCAGAGTAATTTTTGGGAGGCTAACCCCTGGTTTTCGTAAGACTCTCGCATCTTTTCAAAAAGCAGGCGTTCGTGGGCGGCATGAAAATCCAGGATAAGGAGTCCGGAAGGGTTTTCGCAGAGGAAGAATTCTTCTCCCAGGCGGCCGATGGCCCGAATGCCCTTTTTTGTAGAATGATAAAGGGGAAGAGGTTCTGCTACTTTTGTCGTTTCCCAGAACCTTTCAGAAGGGACCGCTTCTTCTGCCGGAGCTCCGTGGAGAGGAAGGTCCTCTTCGGAAACGGTAAATGGTGAAAGGGGGACCCTGACCCTTGGTTTCAAGAGCTCGGCCAGGCTTTCCCGCACCAGACGAAAGACCTCCCTTTCTTGACGGAAACGGACTTCGGCTTTGCTGGGGTGGACGTTTACGTCCACCATTTCCGGTGGCAGGAGGAGACAGAGGAGCAAAGCCGGGTAATTTCCCCGAGTGAAGATCCCAGATAGCGCTTCCAGGGAGGCGGAGAGAAGGATTTTATCTTTTATTATCCGGTTGTTCACCAAGAAATAAAAGTGTCGAGTGGTAGGAAAGGAAAAGTCAGGGGAGGAGAGGATGATCTCCAGCTGATAAGGATCCTTTTCGATTCTTTCTTCACGGAGGTCTTCGGCGGAAAGGCCTGTCAGGGAGGCCAAGACACCTCGACGTCCCTCTTTTCTTTCATACCTCAGATTGAGACGACCTTTGCTCTTCAATTGTAGGTCGGCGTTGGGGTTTTCCAGACAGAGGAATCTTACGGTCTCGGTAATGCGACTCCCCTCGGCCCGTGGTCCTTTGAGAAAGGCCTTTCGAGCAGGCACGTTCTCGAAGAGGTCTCTCACCTCGGCTATTGTTCCGCGGGGATGACCGCATTCCCGGAATGAGACCTCCCGTCCAAAGGCTACTTGCAATCGGGCTCCAAGAAGAGCCCCTTCTGCGCGGGAAGAAATGGTTAGACGGGAGACTGCGGCTATGGCAGAAAGGGCCTCACCCCGAAAACCCCAAGTCCTGATACGCAAAAGGTCTTCTTCGTTTGAGATCTTGCTGGTGGCGTGTGGGAGATAGCAGCGTTTGAGATCTTCGGGTTCCATACCATGGCCGTCGTCTCGGACCCGGATGAGAGATAGCCCACCGTCTTCGATGTCGATCTCTATTCTGCTGGCCCCGGCATCGAAGGCGTTTTCCACAAGCTCCTTTACCACCGAGGCGGGTCTTTCAATGACCTCTCCCGCAGCGATCTTGCGGGCAATCTCTTCTGGCAGGACCTTGATACGAGGCATATTTTCAGTTTACCCCATTTGATCCCCAGATGTTGCGCCTGCTCCTAAAAAACTTAAACTTCGCTCCAGAGATTATGAAAGAGCATTTGGTGGTTGAATCCAGGTTGTCCCGGATCAACGCTGTGCTAGACAAGCGACAGCCGGATTTGCGTGTTTTCATGGAACGCGTGGTCAACTATCATAACGTGAGCGCTATCCTGCGTACCGCCGACGCTGTGGGTGTACTCCACGTGCATTACTTCCATGAAGGTGAACTTCCTATCAACGACGCCGTAACCCGTGGGGCCCATCAATGGCTTGTTTTACACCGGGAAGAAGACGTAGCTGAGGGGCTCAAGCGCTTGAAAGCCAAGGGTTTCCAAATCGTGGCTACTGGTCTCTTCCCAGAGACTGTTCATTTCCGTGAGGTAGATTACACCCGTCCTACGGTGATCGTGGTGGGTCATGAGCTGGAGGGAATTTCTGAGGTGGTGAGGGCGGAGGCGGATCTCATCGTCAAGATCCCGATGTATGGCATGGTCCAGAGTCTGAATGTTTCCGTGGCTACGGCGGTAATACTTTACGAAGCCGAGAGGCAAAGGGTGGAGGCTGGTCTCTATGAAACTCCCCGTCTTTCTCTTGAAGAAAGGCAAGAGATCCTCGATCGTTGGACTTACGAAAACGTTATTCGTAAGAAAGCTCGGGGTCGGCTTTGAGGCGTGCCACCAACACTCGAGCGTGTCCCAGGAGATCTTGTATCCACAAACATCGATATCCCAGTTGCAAGGCCAGTTCTTCTACTGATTTTCGCTGTTGATAACCGATTTCCAGGAAGACAAACCCCCCGGGGATGAGAAAGGCAGGGGCTTCCTTTAAGGTGCGTTTAATAAAGGAAAGCCCCTTTTTTCCACCGACCAGGGCCTCTCGGGGTTCGTGTTCCCTGACCTCTGGAGGCAGAAAAGGCCATTCTTCCTCCGCCACGTAAGGCGGATTGCTTACCACGGCCTTAAAGAACGGCCTTTTCTTGAACGGGGTCAACCAATCTCCAAGGACGAAGTGGACCTTCTTTTCGAGTCCCCACCGCTTTCGGTTTTCAAGGGCCACCCGAAGGGCCTTGTGGCTTTTTTCCACCCCGAAGATTTCAAGCTCCGGGGCTTCAAGGGCCAGGGTAAGGGAAACGCATCCTGAACCCACTCCGAGCTCAAGCAGAGGCCCCTTTTGAAGGTGTTTCAGGACGCTCTCCACCAATATTTCGGTTTCAGGGCGAGGAATGAGGACCCCAGAAGAGACCAAAAATCGCCGACCGAAGAATTCGACCTCTCCCAAGAGATAGGCCAGAGGGACCCCTTGCGCCCTCTTTTTTAAAATGGATAGCAAACGGGAGGCCGTCTCCTCTGAGACTTCCGGCACGAGGTAGACCTCAAGGGGGCGCTTTTCGAGGAGATGGCCCAGTGTGAGAAGGGCTTCGCGGCGGGCTTCCTCTTTTGAGAGGCCGGCTTTCTTGAGGATTTCCTCCCCAAAGGCCAGGAGGTCTCTGGTTCTCATCCTTCAAGCAGCCCCAGGCGGTTGCTCAGGGAAAATCCTCTCAACCTGGTTTCAAGAGGAAGACCGCGGGCTTGAAGCAGGACCCAATGACTCATCCCAAGACCTTGGGGAAGGAGCAAGAGTTTCAGGGCTTCGGTATCACGTTGGCTGGTACGACCAATTTCCGCGAGAAGTCTCTCTACCCCCAGTCCCACCAGAAAGGCGGCCTGTGTAGTGAATCCCAGACTTACCAGACCATACCGCTCTCCGATTTCTTTGAGACTGGTGAAGTCTACGTGGGCCGTAAGATCCTGGTGCCCTGGGTGAAGATAGGGGTTTTCTATCACCTGGTGTCGATGAAAGGCCAACAAGGTGCCGCGAAACCGGTCGGGATGATAGTAATCTGCTCGGGAATAGCCGTAATCAAAGGTAAGAAGGGCCCCTTTGATCAGGCGTTTGGCCAGTTCCTTTAGAAATGGTTCATAGGCCAGACACACTTCGGTTCGGTAACCTTCGGGCCACCATGAAGCATACGGGAACACCCGTTCCAGGATCTCGGGTGAGGAAAGCCCTCCGAAGGTCTCAAAGGCTCCTCGATCAAAGATTACATAAACCTCTTTGAGGTCTTCGGCTGTCTTTTCTATCAGGTGTACGGGAAAAGCGTCAAAGAGTTCGTTTGAAACGAAGACCCCTGTAAAGGCTGGCACTTCCTTCCAATCTTTGAACCATGTTATCCGGTCAAGATGGGCTTCCAGGGTCTCTTCCTGGCGGAGTCGATTGGAAGAAAAGGGTTCGAGGAGATAATACCTAGGTTTCCAGTCTTGTAGGGCAAGGTATTCCAGGATGTCGAGGGCAAGGTAGCCCTCTCCGGCTCCGGCTTCTAAGATCACGAAATCTTCGGGCTGCCCCAAGAGGTGCCAGATCTCCATTATTTGAGAAGCCACCGCTGCCCCAAAGACCGGATGGATTGACGGAGCTGTAAAATAGTCCCCCTTGCGGCCGATCTTTGGGGCCCGTGCGTAGTAACCAAACTCCGGATGGTAGAGGGCTAACTCCATATAACGGGCAAAGCTGAGAGGAGATTCGGCTTTGAGGATTTCGTAAAGACCCATGTTCCTACCTTAACTCCGGTTGTCTTCGGGAAAAAGGTGCTGGACCAGCCCCTGAAAAGCGTTTTAAATGGTTACATGGATCTTTCAACCCACGTGGGCCCTCTCTCCTTCAAGAATCCGATCCTCCTGGCCTCTGGTACTTGGGGCTTCGGGGAAGGTCTGGATTCCTATCTTGACCTTTCTGGCTTGGGAGGGCTGGTGACCAAAGGTCTCTCTCTTGAACCCCGGGCAGGTAATCCCCCTCCCCGTCTGGCAGAAACTCCCTGTGGTCTGATCAACGCCATTGGTCTGGAAAATCCCGGTCTTGAGACCTTTCGGCAGGAGTTCCTGCCACGTCTTGAGGCTTATGGGGTCCCCATTTTGGTGAATATCTTTGGTGAAAGCCTGGAAGACTATCTCCGGGTGGCCGAAGGTCTGCGAGAAGAAAAAATTTCGGCTCTGGAGGTGAACATCTCCTGTCCCAACGTGGAGAAGGGAGGGCTTCAGTTTGGTCAGGATCCCGGGTCGGTGAAGAGACTGGTCGAGGAGCTGGTACGCTTGAGTCCTTTCCCTGTGGTGGTCAAGCTCTCCCCGGTGGGACCTGTGCGGGAGGTGGCTGAGGCGGCCCTTTCGGCCGGGGCTTCGGCCTTGACCGTGGCTAACACCTATCCGGCCTTGGCGGTGGATGTTTTCCAGCGCCGCCCCGTGCTTTCTCGAGGCACAGGCGGTCTTTCTGGCCCGGCTATCAAGCCCCTTACTTTGCGTCTCGTCCACGAGTTATATCGCCTTTTTCAGGCCCCCATTATCGGTTGTGGAGGGATAGTTTCGGCTTCAGACGTGGTGGAATACCTCCTGTGCGGTGCAGCAGCCGTTCAAGTGGGAACTGCCACTTTGCTTGATCCCGAAGCCCCGGGAAAGATTCTTTCAGATTTGCCATCTTTTCTGGTCGCCCTAGGAGTACAAAACCTCAAGGAATTGATAGGTACTCTTCGAACTTGACGTTCCCCTAAGCCACGGCTAGATAGGAGCTATGCGTTGGATGAAGTTTTTCCCCCTCCTTCTGATTCCCCTGCTGTGGGGATGCGTTGCTGATCAGCAGGAAGTGGAGTATCTCCACGGCCAGGTTTATACCCTCAACACCCGGGTTGACGCGCTGGAAAAGAGACTTTCAGCCCTTGAGAAGGAGGTAGCCAAGCTTTCCAAAGAGTTGACGGCGAAAGGGGCCCAGAGTTCCGAAAGGGTGGAGACCGTGGCCGCCAGGCAAGCCGAGCTGGCAGCCGAGATTGATAAGCTCCAGGCAGAACAGCTGCGTCTGAACGGTCAGCTTGAACAACTTTCTTATCTCCAGAGTCAGGATCGGGCGGCTTTCAGGGAGTTTCAAAGCGAGGTCCTGGAACGTCTGGCCAGGATCGAGGCGGCCCTGACCAAGACTCAGACTTCTTCCAAAAAAGCAGCCAGGGCCGAGGAATCTCCTTCGGATGAACAACTCTATCAAAAGGCCCTGGAGCTTTATCGCCAGAAGAGATATGACGAGGCCCAGGCCCTTTTTGAAGAGTATTTGCGCAAATATCCCAAAGGCAAACGAGCGGCCAACGCTACTTTCTGGATAGGGGAATGTCTCTATCAGCGGAAGCTTTATGAGGAGGCCATCCTTCAATACCAAAAGGTTATTGACGACTTTCCCAAGAGTTCCAAGGTGCCAGCGGCTCTCCTCAAACAGGGTTTGGCCTTTTTGCGCCTGGGAGATACTGAGGCTGCGGCCATTGTTTTCAAAAAGCTCGTTCGTCGCTATCCCCGCACCGAACAAGCCCGTTTGGCCCGCAAATACCTGGCCAGACTGAAAAAATAGGTCCGTGCGGTTCCTTTTGCTCTTCATAGTTTGTCTTTTCTTCTGGCAGCTTCCAGTTCAAGCGGGCCTCAGGATCGGGATCATCCTGCCCCTTTCTGGGAAAGAGGCTCAGAGAGGGGAGGCCATCCGGGCCTTTTTACTCGAACTCAACCAACGCTTCTACCTCCGTCATGGTCTCCACTTTGATTTGCGTTTCTACGATTCCAAGGCCAAACCTTCTCGGGTGTCCAAACTGGTCAAGGAGGCCTTTTTCGACGGAGTCGGAGCCATCATCGGCCCTTTCAACCCCGCCGGAGCTTCCCATCTCTACCAAGCAGCCCAGAAATTCAAAATCCCCGTGGTTATCACCACCGGAGAGATCAATCCCATAAAGTATCTTCGGGAACCCATAGGACCGGTTTTTCGTACGGGTTTAAGTTCCAGGATGGCGGTGAAGGTCATCTATCGTTGTCTTCAACGCCAGGGATTTCACCGTATAGGTCTCCTGCTGACCAACGACGCCTTTGGACGGGAGGGTGAGAGATGGCTCACGGCTTACGCTACAGAATATGCTATAAAGATCGTAGCCAAACGCTACTTTGGTACCCATGACACCGATGTGACCGTCCATCTTCGAGCCCTGCTTTCCTGTGAAGCTGTGGTCTGTTGGGCTCCCCCACGCTCTTCAGCCATAGTGGCCCGTAATCTTTCTCAGGAAGCCCTCAATTTGCCAGTGTTTTTTTCCCATCAGGTGGCCTGGGAGGGTTTCTTGCGTCGAGAAGCCGGGCTTTACGGGCGCCCGTTCGTGGGAGCCGCCTTTCTGGCCGGAGACGCGGCACCGATTGATCCTCAAATCTCTGTTCTCTATCAGGCCTTTCGCCAGAGATTTGATTTTTTAAGAGATCCGGTCCTGGCAGCCTTTGCGGACGCTTTCCTTTTTGTAAAGATCGGAGCCCTCCGGGCAGGGTATGCCTATTGGTCTCGGGGGCTGGAACAAGCGGGTCTTGTCAGGGGTTTAACCGGACTTTACTTTCTCTCTAAGGATGATCATTATGGGCTCCTGCCAGGAAGCGTGGGAGTCTTCCGCTATCGTTGGTCGGGTTATGACCCCGTTTGCCCCCCGAGGGCCGGAGTCCTTTAGGAGGGGAGGAAATGGCCATTATCCGTATCCTCTTGGCTGAAGGGTTGGGCCGGTTAAAGCGCCCTTCCCTTTCGCGTCTTGAGCATCTCCTCTGGCAAACTTTTCATTGCGTACCGGCTGAAGGTTTCTGGGTCCCCACAGTTGACATCCTTGAAATCCCCCAGGCCCTGTTGGTCCTGGTGGCTTGTCCGGGGGCGCAGAGAGAGAGCTTCGAGATTCGACTCGATGGACGTTATCTTTATGTAAAAGGCTATCGGACCCTGCCTGTGAAGGCCCGGGTCTATCAGCTTGAGGGAGAATATGGTCCGTTTGAACGTCTGATCGAGCTTCCTGTGCCGGTTACCGCGGAAGGAGCTGAAGCGGTCTTTGAGGAAGGTCTCTTACGCATCCTCCTCCCGAAGAACCCGCTCTAGTTCAGTCCAGCTTATTTCCCCCTCTCGCAAAAGACGAGGAGTGTCCCCACTCACCTCTAGGATGGTGGAAGGACGTTTTCCGCCGGTCTTTCCGGCGTCAACGATGAGGTCAACGCCTGGAAGGAGACGTTTCACTTCCGAGGCGCTTCTGGCTGGTGGCGTTCCGCTGGGATTAGCACTGGTGCCAGTGAGTGGGCCAAAACGTTGCGTGAGACACCGAACCACCGGGTGAGGACTCAGGCGAACGGCTATCTTTCCTGTACCAGCGGTAAGAAAGCGGGGTAAGCCTTCCCTGGAAGGTAGGACTAGGGTAAGGGGCCCGGGCCAGAAACGCCTCATCAGGCGTTTGGCCAGGGGCGGAACATTACTCACCAGGTCTTCCAGGTCTTTGAGGTCTCCGATGAGAAGGAGCACGGGCTTTTCTTCTGGACGACGTTTCAAGTGGAAAAGACGGCGCAGGGCCTCTTCGTTTTTGGGGTCTACGGCCAATCCGTAGAAGGTTTCAGTGGGAATGGCCACTACGAGCCCCTCTTTTAGGGCGGATAGCACCTCTTTTATGGTCTCTTCTTTCTCTTGCCAGCGCAGGAGACGAGCCATCTCTTCTATGGAAGATAACTGATGAGCTTGCCCGGGGTATAGAATCCACAACCCCAGACCTTACCTTCACAGGAAATCACCACGTAGCCTTCTTCGACAGAGGCATCGTAGGGAATCTTCCTTTCGCGGCGGAGGCGGTCGAGCTCAGCAGGCTGGAGATGGACGACGTTTTTGGTGGCCAGGTGACCGAAGCGCTGCAAAGCGGTGGAGGTGGGTTTTAACCATCGGGAGACCTTGCGAGTGAAGAGGAGTCCAACGGTCTGGACCCGCAGACCTTGAAGGGCTTTGAGGTCTGGAGGTTTGATGAAGAGCCAGTAGTTCTTGGCCGTAGCCAAGAGGAGATAGGGCTGGAAGGTTTCCGAAGGGATGCCAAACCTCTCTTCCCAAAAGGAGAGGACTTCTTGTCTCTCTTCCAGGGAGACGGTACGGGGCCAAACTGCCTGTTGGTGAATACGTTTGCGTCGCGCCCTCTTTGCCATCACAGGAGCCTCTCGATCTTGGCCACGAAAAATCCTACCGAATCTGTCTCGTGAGGAAAGAACCGGGCAGCTTTTTTGAGATCGGGATGGAGTACCTTGCCTTCCCATTCGGTGAGCCCGGGATGATGGGGTTGGGGATAGAGACATTCTAGGAGGCGCCCCTGGCGTTTGCGTAGCAGATAGTCCACCACCAATTCGTTCTCATCCGGATTGATGGTGCAAGTGGAATAGACCACCACTCCTCCTACCCGTACCAGGTCAAAGGCCCTCACCAGAAGTCCTTTCTGAATGGCTGGCAAGTTGGTGCGCCCTTCTTTTTGGTAGAGGAGTTCTCCTTCGTAACCCTGCCGATAACGACCTTCCCCTGAACAGGGGGCGTCTACCAGAACCTTGTCGAAGGGTATGCCATGAGGAAACTCCTCTCCCCGGTAGAGGGTTGTGAGGGCGCAGGCTACACCCAGCCGTTTGAGATTGGCCACCAAGGCGGTAAGACGGTCCAGCCGGCGGTCATTGGCCACTATTACCGCCTGATCCTTGGTGAGTTGGGCGATCTGGGTGGTTTTGCTTCCAGGAGCAGCACACATGTCAAGGATTATTTCTCCAGGTCTTGGATCAAGGGCTATTACTGGAAGGGCGCTGTTCAAGGTCATGGGATAGATGTATCCCAAGTAATATTCTTCGGTATTCCCCAGCGGAAAGGTCCGAGGTTCTACACGATAGAAGTTTGGAATCTGGGGTACGGGCTCGGCTTGGGCTCCCTGACGAGCCAGGCCTTTCAAAACGATTTCTGGATCAGGGCATTTGAGTTCGTTAAGTCGGAAATAAAGAGGAAGAGGCCTTTTCAGGTGTGCGAGAAACTCTTCGAAATCCGGGATGATTTCCCGATAGCGCTCGAAATAAGCTGGGGCTTCGGCCAGGTTGAGCATCAGTTTTCCCGTCCACCGGTAAGGAGGCGATATAGTTCTTGGTGCGAGGGTAAGACAAGATCTGCTTCTTTAAGATGCTGGGAAGTCAGCGTTGTCATGAGGGCAATGCAAAAAAGCCCGGCGCTCTTGGCAGATCGAATGCCAGCCGGGGCATTTTCCACGGCCAGGGTTCCGTTGTTGGGGGCAGAGAGCCTCTCTTTGGCCAAGAGATAGGGTTCGGGATGGGGCTTGCGCCGGCGTACCTGGTCTCCGGTGAGAATGAAATGGAAAAGACGCTGCAACTCGCGGGGCAGGATCTCCTCGAGTATCTCTCGGTGAGAGCTGGTGACCAGGGCCAGGCGTCGGCCTTGGCGTCGTAGCTCGGCCAACAAATCTGGTATTTCCGGGAAGGGTCGCACAAAGGGCCAGTACTTTTGACGAAACAATTCTCTTTGCCGCTTTAGCACCGCCCGGAAGAGCTCTTTGGTAGGAGAGACCCCCTGTTCTTCGAATATTCGGCGTGAGGACTCGACCTCGATGGCCCCTTCGTGAAGATATAGTGCTTCTTCTGGAACCTCGAGCCCAAATTCCCGAAAGGCCTCCTGCCAGGCCTTCACGTGCCAAGGCATGCTGTCCAGTACGACCCCATCCATATCAAAAAGGATGGCTTTGGCTTCTTCAGGTTTGGTCATTCCGTTTGAACTCCAAGGGTCCTGGAAGCTTCTTCTGGTTCCACGCCGGAAATATAAATGCTTTTTCGGCGAGAGGTAAGTCCGGAAAGGATTTCTATTCGACGTTTGGGGATTCCGAAGACCCTGGCCAGGAAACGTATCAGGGCTTGGTTGGCCTTGCCCTCCACAGGAGGGGCTTTGAGCCTTATTTTGAGAACTTCTCCCTGAGGGCCAACGATTTCGTCACGGCTGGCCCGCGGTTGGATCCAAACCTCTATCCTCACCCCGTTGCGATAGGGCCGAATCAAGACCTGCCCCTTTTGATTTTTTGGAGTTAAGATTAGCCGAGATGCTCACTGTCCTCCACACAGCAGATTGGCATTTAGGTAAAACCTTTCGCCACAGTGATTTCTCTCTGCTTTCCATCCAGGAACAACTCCTGGAAGAACTGGTAGAAATAGCCGAACAGGAAGAGGTGGATCTGGTCTTGGTGGCGGGAGATGTTTTTGATACTTACAACCCCCCTTTTCGAGCAGAGAGGCTCTTTTATCGTACATTGGTACGACTGGCAGCCGGAGGACGTCGTTTAGTGGTGGTTTGTGCGGGTAACCACGATGCTCCGGAGAAATTTGAGGTGCCGCGGCCTCTCATGGAGGGTCTCGATGGAATTGTCCTGGTAGCCCGTCCAGAAGAAGATCCCTTCCCCGGCGTGCAAGAGACTTCCTATTTCCGTCTCGAAGTGAGGGAGGGCTTTTTTCGGGTCCATTTCAAGGAACACCGTCAGACCGTGGCCTTAAGGGTCTTGCCCTATCCCTCAGAAGTGAGATGGCAGCTGGCGGGTGAAGCCTACCAGAGGAGACTGTCTTCTTTTCTTTCTGCGGAACCTCCTTTTACAGCGGACCATTTCTTTTTAATCGCACACCTTTGGACCCAGGGAGGCCAGGCCGGCGGTTCGGAGCGTTTGTTCTTGGGAGGTTTGGAACACGTGCCACTTGAATATTTCTCTTCGGCGCTGGATTATGCCGCTTTGGGTCATTTGCATCGTTTCCAGGAACTGGGCAAACCTGTATACGCGGGCTCTCTTTTTCCGTTTGACTTGTGTGAAATTGGGCAAGAAAAGGGGATTGTCCTCTGGAGACAGAGCGGTTTTTCCTTTCGTCCCCTCCGCCGTCGCCCGGAGGTAAAAGAACTTTATTTCGAAAGTCCGGAAGAGGCCTTAAGGGAGGCCCCTCTTTGGGAGGAAAGTCTGGTTTTCCTGCGCTTTCCGGCTCTGAATCTTGGCCCAGAAACTATCGCCAGTCTGAAAGAGGCTTATCGGGGTCGTCTCCTGGGCTTGCGTTTCGAGTTTCCTGAAAGAGAGGAGCCCCGTCTGATGGGGCGAGAGCTGGGGCCAGAGGAACTTTTTCGGGCTTTCGTGCGGGAGAAGTGCTCTTGTGAGCCTGAAGAGGAGCTGGTGACCCTTTTTCTGCGCTTCCTGGAAGAAAAATAAGGGAAAGGCGTTAGCCTTTCCCTTCTATGGAGGCCGGCCTCAAGGTATCAAACCCTGAGCCTTGGCTAATTGTAACACAAAACTTCCCTTTTTTGGCAAGCCTTTATTTTCTGCGGGACCATTTCTTGAAAGATCGGAGGAGATAGAGGGCTTCCTTGGGGCCCAGTATGGCTGAAAGAACGAAATAAAAGACAGCGCAGAATAGGATGCCGGCAAGCAGGGAGAGGAGGAGTTTCACACCAGAGAGTGGTTCGAGGAATTTTTCTAGGAAAAAGGCCGCGGTACCCATGGCAAGGGTACAGAGCAACAGACGGGTGGCCCCTGAGAGCAATCTGCCGAGGGGAAAGCCCTTTAGGATCTGGTAAAGGATGGCTACCTGAAAGAAGGCCTGGGTGATGATGGCCAGGGCCGTGGCTAGAGCTACAGCCCGGAATCCTAGGGCCTCAAGGCTTGAGAGGACTACGAGGAGGTTGACCCCTAGAGAGAGGAAACTTGAGAGCATGGGCACCCGGGGGCGTTTCAAAGCGTAGAAGATCGGCGTGGTGACTTTGGTAGTGGCATAAGCTGGTAGGCTAAGGGAAAAGAGGGCCAGGGCCAGGGCGGTTTGCTGGGTATCGAACGGGCCAAAACGACCTCGTTCAAAAAGGAGGCGTACGATGGGTTCGGAGAGGGTGATGAGCCCTACCGCCGAAGGGAGGGCCAAAGAGAGGCCCATAAGGAGAGAGGAGACGTAAGTCTTTCGTAGATCATGGAAGGTCCCACGGGCGGCTTGGGCTGCTGCCACTGGTAGTAAGGCCTGAGAAAGGGCCACGCCAAAGAGTCCTAGAGGTACGTACATGACCCGAAAGGCGTAAGAGAGCCAGGAAACAGCTCCTTCCTGACAGAGAGAAGCAAAATAGGTGTTTACGAAAACGTTGAGCTGGATAGCAGAAAAGCCAATGACCATAGGACCCATGAGGCGGAAGATTTCACGCACTCCGGGGTCCCGAAAGGTCGGGGCAAAGTGAAAACGAAAACCTATTTGCCGCAGAAGAGGTATTTGGATGGCTCCTTGAGCCAGACCACCGGCTAGCACACCTGTGGCCATGCCAATGATCTCCGGCATCCCCAGAGTTTTCAGCCAGAAATAGAGACTCACCCCTACGGCCACGGAAACCAGGTTGAAGAAGGCGGAAGAGACCGCCGGTACGAAGAAATGGCCGAAGGTATTGAGCATTCCACCGAAGAGAGCAGAAAGACTTACCAAGGCCAGAAATGGAAACATGATTCGGGTGAGGAGGATGGCCAAAGAGAGCTTTTCAGGATTTGAGACAAATCCCGGGGCCAGAAGACGGACCAGTACCGGAGCCAGGGCCTCCCCCAGGACCACGATGAAGATGACCAGGACCAGCAGACACGAAAGGGCCCGGCTGGCCAGCTGCCATGTCCGATCAAGGCCTTCTTTCTCTTTGGTGTGGCTGAAGACGGTGACAAAAGCCGAGGCAAAGGCCCCTTCAGCCAGTAGATCACGCAAGAGGTTCGGCAGCCGATAGGCGACCACGTAGGCGTCCATCTGGAGGCCGGCCCCAAACAGGCCTGCCAATACCTGTTCCCGTACCAGGCCCAGGAGCCGGCTAAGCATTACGGCTATGGTCACGGCACGGGCCCCTCGGGCCACCCGATCGGCATCTCGTGACATGAGGCAAGCTTAACGAAAAGGCCCCCGCTAGGCGAGAGGGGGAAGCGGAGTATAATGTAGCCGCTATCTAGGTGTCTAGGAGGATGAGATGCCAGTTGCCAGCATAGAAGAGGCTTTGGAAGATATCCGGGCGGGCAGGATGGTCATCGTCACCGATGACGAGGACCGGGAAAACGAAGGGGATCTTGTGATGGCGGCAGAGAAGGTAACCCCGGAGGCTATCAACTTCATGGCCAAATACGGGCGAGGGCTCATTTGCCTGGCTCTGCCTCCAGAAGACGTAGAACGCCTCCAGCTCCCTTTGCAGCCTCGACGCCACGGGACCCGATTTGACACAGCTTTCACGGTTTCTATTGAAGCACGCTATGGCGTGACCACAGGCATCTCGGCCTACGATCGGGCCCACACTATCCGAGTGGCCATTGACCCTAGGAGTGGCCCGGAAGACATCGTTACGCCGGGACACGTCTTTCCCATCCGTGCCCGGGAAGGAGGGGTCTTGGTACGGGCTGGGCATACCGAGGCCTCGGTTGATCTGGCCCGGCTGGCCGGCCTCAAACCAGCAGGCGTAATCTGTGAGATCATGAACGACGACGGTACCATGGCTCGGATGCCAGATCTTGAGAAGTTTGCCGAAAGACACGGACTCAAGATCATCACCATCCGGGACCTGATTGCCTATCGTCTACGCAACGAGTGTCTGGTCAAACGTGAGGTCGAGACGCGCCTTCCTACACCCTGGGGTGAGTTCAAACTCCTGGCCTACACCAACCTCATTGACCCCTTCACTCATGTGGCCCTGGTGATGGGAGAGATTTCAGAAGAACCAGTGCTGGTGCGGGTGCATTCGGAATGTCTTACCGGGGATGTTTTTGGTTCCCTGCGCTGCGATTGTGGTCCCCAGCTTATGAGGGCCCTTGAAATGATCAGTGAAGAAGGTTGTGGAGTACTCCTTTACCTTCGGCAAGAGGGCCGGGGGATAGGTCTTCTCAACAAGCTTCGGGCTTACGTGCTTCAGGATCAAGGCAAAGACACGGTGGAGGCCAATGAGGCCCTAGGATTCAAAGCGGATCTCCGCGATTACGGTATTGGAGCACAGATCTTGAGGGATCTAGGAGTGCGTAAGATGCGCCTCATGACCAACAACCCCAAGAAGATCATCGGTCTAGCAGGTTATGGGCTGGAGGTGGTAGAAAGGGTGCCCATTGAAATTCGTCCTCAGCGGGAAAACTACCGTTATCTCAAGTGTAAGAAGGACAAGATGGGACACTTGCTCTCAATTCTTGAGGTCAAGTCTTGATCTCAGCCCCAGGGTGTCGTGAAAGCCATTCCTCAAGGAAGGACTCTTCGAGGGCTTTGATTTTTTCCTGATAGGCCTGAGTTTCGATCTGAGCCCCTTTCAATCCTCCTCGCAGGTTTATTTCGGAAAGATAGGTCCTTTCTTCGGTGACCATGAGATCAAGATGGGCGTAAGGAAATTGTCCGCGGACCATTATCCGCCGGCAAAAGGCAAGTTCTTCCGGAGAGAGGGTGTAAGGTCGGGCTTCTCCCCCAAAGAAGATGTTGTGGCGAAAGTTGTAAGGGTTGTGTCTGGCATAGGCTTCCAGATAATCACCAAGGATTACAACGCGCACGTCTGTGATTTCGGAAAGGAAGGGTTGCAAGACGAAAGGATAGGGGAAGTCGCTCGCGAGAGTGGCCTGATTGTAGAGGATTTCGATGTCTTCCCAGAGGTGGATTCCTAGACCACAGTTAAAGCGGTTCTGTTTGGTGACGACCCGCTTGATGCCGTATTCTCCATAGAGATTCACCGCGCGGATCAAATCGTGTCGATCACGGATGACCTGGGTAAGGGGGACCATTTCATTTTGGAAGACTTGGGCTTGAAAACACTTGGACCGGGCCAAATGTTGGGCCAGAAGAGGGGGAAAGGCCTCTACGCCGCGGGCCAAAAGATCACTGAAGAGATATTCTTCGTGGACTTTGATGGCCAATCTTCCGAGCAGGAGATCTCCAGCTTGGAGCTCGGAGTAAAGCCTTCGGAAGGCACGGTTGGTCCGGATGACCCAGGGCGGACGCATCAAAAGAGCATTTCCAGGAAACGCTTGTGAAATTTGGTGAGATCCGCTCCGCAGCGCCCACAGTTGAACCGGATCTCTCCCAGCACGTCGGTGTCGTCAGCCAGCGGGGTAAAGCTTCCGTCTTCGTTCTGGATGTAGCGCGTGGTAATAGTCACATTCTCCGCCACTTCCAGGAATTCCTCGTCGTTTCCACAGTAAGGACAAACGATTCGCCCGGTGCCAGGATAGACACCTGGCTTTTTGGCCACGACCACTCGTTTCTTCAAACCTTTACCGGGAACTTTGGTCTTTTCCATCTCACCTTCCGAAGTAACCAGTTAGAGTTCCTTTGGCCAGTACGTGGCCTGATATGGCCTCCTGAAAATCTTTAAGACTGGCGTTTACAGGTAAATCCAAATGGGCAACATCAAGGGCGTAAATGGTAAAGACATAAGGGTGTTCTCCTGTGCCAGGAGGGGGTTGAGGTCCTCCATAGCCAATAAAACCAAACGAATTTTTTAACTCCTTGGCTCCCGGTGGCATGAGCCGTCCTGAAGCCCCTTCCGGGAGGGAGTGCACTTCCTTTGGGATGTCGATCACCATCCAGTGGACCCAGTTTCGGGCGATGGGGTGGGGGTCGATACAGAGGAGGGCGAAGGATTTTGTTTCTCGAGGTGCTCCCGACCATTCTAAGGGAGGAGAGAGGTTTTCGCCCCCGGCAGCTGGCATGACGTATTTAAGGGGGATGCGCTCGCCATCCTTAAAGGCTGGAGAGGTAAGTTTCATGAGGGACTCCTTGCCAGCGACAACCATCGCCCCGATGAGAAAGATCGTCACCGGAATGAGAAAGAGATGAATTTTTTTCATTTTTCGGAAAACTATAAGCCAATTGAAGAAAAAGTTCAATGGTAATAGGAGCAAAAAGTATTCTTTCCTGGGGAAAGCCAGGGCCTTTTGGCCAAAATCTTTTTGCAAACCTTCCCAAACCGGGCTTTAATAGCCACATCTTAGCTAAGGAGGAAGTCATGAAACTCAAGCGCCCCACCAAACTCCCCGAAGAAGAGAAGCGCGAGATCCTGCGTCGGGTTTTGGCCAAAGATCCTTCGGCCTTCAGTGATGATCCTGAAGAACAAAAGATCATTGGTCAGCGCTTGGGTTGGGTGGACGCCCCGCGAAGGATGCGCCCTCATCTTTCGGATCTCAAGACTTTTGCCGAGGAGGTCAAGAACGAATTTGAGGCGGTGGTGCACTGTGGTATGGGGGGCTCGAGTCTTTTCCCCCTGGCCCTCTCACAGATCTTTGGTTCCGAACCGGGTTGGCCCCGCTTTCACGTGCTCGATTCCACAGATCCTGAAGAAGTGGCCAAGGTGGAGGAAGAATTCGATCTTACCAAGACCCTCTTTATCATTGCCAGCAAATCCGGGACCACCGTGGAGACCAACGCCCATTTTCGTTATTTCTGGGAGAGGGTGGCGGCCAGGGTTTCGGAACCAGGACGACACTTTGTGGCCATCACCGACGAGGGCTCTCCCCTTCATCGAGAAGGCGAGGACAAGGGTTTCAGACGGGTTTTTCTCAACCCCTCTGACGTAGGAGGGCGCTATGCGGCCCTTACCTTTGTAGGGCTGGTCCCCGGAGCCCTGATGGGGCTTGAAATTGAGAGATTTCTTGACGCGGCGGAGGAAATGCTCGAGACTTGCCAGCCTGATATCCCGTGGGAGTACAACCCCGCGGCTTGGCTTTCGGAATACATCTCCGAACGTTTTTTTCTGGGACAGGACAAGCTGACCATCATGGCTGATCCATTGCTTCGGCCCTTTGCTCTCTGGATTGAACAATTGGTAGCGGAAAGCCTGGGAAAACAATTCACCGGGGTGGTTCCCATTGTGGGAGAGACGCCGGGTTCTCCCACAGTCTATGGCCCGGATCGGATCTTTGTCTATCTCGGTTTGCGAGGGCGGCAGGATCTTTATCGTCGTCTTTTTTCTGACCTCAAAGAAGCGGGTTTCCCTCTCAGACCTTACTGGCTTGAAGACCGCTATGAGATCGGGGCGGAGTGTGTGCGCTGGGAACTGGCGGTGGCCCTTTGTGGCATCTGGCTCGGGGTGAACCCCTTTGACGAGCCAGATGTGGTCTTCGCCAAGAAGAAGACCAAGGAAGTCCTGGAAACTTTCAAACAGACCGGAGAATTTCCGGTGGAATTCTACCTGGATGACGATTTACAGATTGGGTTTCTTTACGCCGGGGGGCTCAAGGTCCAGTATCCCCGTTTGAGAGCCGCGGTAAAGAAATTTTTGTACGAGACGCCTCCTTGGGGCTATTTTGCCTTCCTTCCTTATCTTCCCTATGACGGCGAAATAGAAGAAATCTTCACAGATTTGCGGACCCTTATGCGTGGCCGTCGTCAGTGTTCTACTATTTTGGGATTTGGTCCACGCTATCTGCACTCCACTGGACAGCTCTTCAAGGGCGGTCCTCGCACCGGACGCTTCCTTATTTTCACCCGCAAGGGGCGACGGGCAGAACAAGAGATTCCAGGGTGGGGTTTTACTTTCTGGGATCTTCAGTTCGCACAGGCTTACGGTGACTTTCACACCCTGGCAGAAAGGGAAAGACCAGTGCTTCATATCCACCTGACAGAAAATTACAAAGAAGATCTCAAAAAGTTTTACCAATTTATGGAGGAAATTACCCGGCTTTCCGACGAAGAAGAATAGATGGTTTTCGTTAGACAACTTTTCTATAGCGTTTGTCTCCTCCTTTTGCTCCTGTTTGCCGGGACCTTTGGCTACTATCTCATTGAAGGATGGTCTCTTTTCGATGCCCTTTACATGACGGTAATCACTCTTTCTACCGTTGGATTTGGAGAGGTCCATCCTTTAACCCATGGCGGACGTGTTTTTACAATCATCCTCATCATGGGTGGAGTGGGGGTGGCGTTTTATGTTTTCACTATGGTTACAGAGACCATTGTCTCTGGTCAGCTTCAAGATTTTTTGGGCCGTCGAAGACTCGAAGCCAAGCTGGCCGCCCTCCATGATCATTACATCATCTGCGGTTACGGCCGTATCGGCCGCCACATCTGTCGTATTATTTCGAAGGAGATCCCTTTTGTGGTGGTGGAGAATGATCCGGAAGTCATCAAGGAAATCGAAAAAGACGGTTTTATTTACCTTGAGGGAGACGCCACTCACGAAGACGTACTCAAAAAGGCTGGCATAGAGCGAGCGCGGGGGCTGGTTTCTGTCCTCCGTTCAGACGCTGACAATGTTTACATCACCCTCACGGCTCGCAGTCTCAACCCGAAGCTCTTCATTATTGCCCGCGCTGATGAAGAACACGTGGAGCGAAAACTCAAACGTGCTGGGGCGGACAAGGTAGTTTCACCCTACCTCATCGGGGCCCGAAGGATGGCCCTTATTATCTTGCGGCCGGCGGTAACGGATTTCTTGGAGCTGGCGACCCCCGAAGAAAATGTGGAACTCCAGCTCGAGGAAGTCCGGGTGCGAAGGGAATCCGAACTGGTGGGCAAGACCCTCATTGAAAGCGGAATCAGGCAGTTTTCCGGTGCCATCATTTTGGCCATCAAAAAGGTTACAGGTGAGATGATCTTTAATCCCCCACCAGATTATGTGTTCGAGCCCGACGATACGGTAGTGGCGTTGGGGGACCGGCAAGGTCTGGCTCGGCTAGAAGAGGTAGCCGCAGGCAAAAAAAGTCTAAAGGACTTCCAGTAGGCCGTCTTCAGTGACCAGGGCATGCATTCGCACGTCGTGTGGTTCTAAGGGCAATTCGGGCACGATCTGGCATGAGAAGGCCAACCCCACTCTTTGGACCTGGGGTGCCTTGGCGAAGAGACGGTCGTAATAGCCTCCTCCGTAACCCAGGCGTCCTCCCCGCGGATCAAAAGCCACCCCCGGGGTAACGATTAGATCCAGATCCTGGGGCAGGATCTCCGGGTTACTGGCGGGAGGTTCCGGGATGCCATAGGCCCCGGGTTTTAACTCAGAAGGGTCAAAGACCCGATGAAGTGCCAGTCGTTTTTCTTTGACGAGGGTGCGCGGAAGATAGACCTCCTTTCCATCTCTTAGGGCCTCCTTTAACAATTCATCGGTCTGTACCTCGCTGCCAAAGGAGGCGTAAAGGAGGATCTTTTTGGCCTTCTGGTAGTAGCGGCTCTTCAGGAGATGTTTCACAATGCGACGTGAAAGCTCCTTCCTTTTGGTGGGTCCCAGGGCTTCTCTAAGGGAAAGGATCTCTTTTCTGAGGTTGTCCTTTTTCATTTTTCTCTTTCCCCAAGTTCGTTTGCATTCTAAGGGGGCTTTTGTTAAAAATTTGAGAAAGTATCAAGAGGTTGCCTCCATGAAAAAGAAAATCCTCGTCATCGAAGACGATTTAGAAGTCCTAAAAATGCTCCTGGATTTTCTCAAAGTCCTCGGCTACGAGGCTGTAGGGGCCGAAGATGGTCTTAAGGGTCTTAAGGCCCTTCGTCAAGACCATTTCGACGCCGTGGTCACAGATATAACCATGCCTTACGTCAGCGGGATCGGGATCATCTCCATCATTAAAAAGGACAATCCCGAGATTCCAGTCATCGCCATCACCGGGTTTGGAGAAGAGGTTGAGACGTTGGCCCAGGAGAAACACGCTGATGCCGTGCTCTCCAAACCCTTTGCCATGGAACAATTGAAGGAGATCCTTGATCGCTGTCTGGAAAAGTAGGAGGGGGAGATGTCTCTTAAGGCTTATATCCTCATCAACACCCAGATCGGCAAGACCTCGCAGGTGGCTGAGACCTTGCGCCAAATGCCAGAGGTCAAGCGGCTAGACATCATCATGGGGCCTTACGACATAATAGCCGAGGTGGAAACTGAAGATCACCAGGCGCTTTCCGAGGTGGTTCTCAAGCGCTTACAGAACATAGACTACATCCAGCACACTATGACCTGTCCGGTGATTAGAGTGGAAGGCGATTGAGGGCCCGGATGACCAGTTCGGCGTAACGCTCTGCAGCCTGGGCAAATTCTTCAAGGACGCGATAAGCTGCCAATCCGGCCTTTTCTCTTTCAGCCTCTTGAAAGAGCCAGTGTCTCAAGGCCTTGGTCAGTTCTTCTTCGTGATTTATCCGTCTTCCCCCGCCCGTGGAGACCAGGCGTTCGGATTCATAGGGGAAATTTTCCATGTGAGGGCCAAAAAGGACCGGAACCTTAAAGGCTGCTGGTTCTAAGGGATTTTGCCCTCCCTTCGGTACCAAGCTTCCACCTACAAAGGCCACCTGCGCCAGGGCGTAGGTCTCAAAGAGAGGACCAATTTCATCGAGCAGGACAAGCCCGGTGGTTGGGGTCTTTATCCTTGACCAGATTTGCCCCTTTAGTCCTTTTTGGGCCAAAGCCTTCTCAAAAGAAGGTAGCGACTCTAGGTGTCGCGGGGCCAGGAGGAAGGAAACGCCAGGAATTTCTCTTCTCAGGGAGGAAATCACGTTGGCTATGGTTTCTTCCTCTCCTCTTCTTACGCTTCCGAAGACCACCCATCTGCTCTCGGGTGAAAGTCTGCGGGCGCTTTTGGCTGGGGAGGTCTGTTGGGCCCTTTCGCGAATGAGATCATATTTGGCGTTGCCGAGAAGGAAAAGTTTTTCCTCTTGGGCTCCTAATTTGAGAAAACGCTTGGCTTCAAGGGGGCCGATAACTCCTAAGGCGTAAAAACCGCTCAACAGGTAACGCAGAAGGGGTTTGAGCCGCTGATAACGGGGAAAGCTGCGGGAGGAGAGACGACCGTTTACCAGCACCATAGCCACTTTTCTCTTGCGGGCTTCCTCCAAGAGGTTGGGCCAAATTTCGGTTTCCACCAAGACGAACACCCGAGGCGAGACGCGTTCAAAGGCCCTTTTGGCATAAAGGGGGAGGTCGAAAGGGGCCCGGGCCATTTTGACCCCTTTAATCCCCGCCAGGAGTTCGCGAGCTTTCTGAAGACCGGTTAGGGTTTGGAGAGTGAGAAGGAGTCGACTTCGGGGACGGATTCGTTTTATCGCCCGGATGATGGCAGCTGCCACCACGGCTTCGCCCACCGAGGCAGCATGTATCCAGATCTCAGCTTCAGGAAGAAAACCGCGCCTTTCGGGAGGAAGGGAACTTAGCGTGAAAAATGGGAGGGCTCCGTAACCCAGGAGACGGTAAGCGGTAAGGAGAAAGCGGGCTCCTATCTGGCTCATGAGGCGTGATAGCGCTGTCTTAAGGTTTCGAAGAGGGCTATGGCCCCGGCCACCGCGGCGTTGAGGGAGTCAATCCGACCACGCATCGGTATGGCTGCCAAGAAGTCACACTTTTCTTGGATACTAGGACGCAGTCCTCGGCCTTCACTTCCTATGACCCAGACAAGGGGAAGATTGAGGTCCAATTGGTAAATGGTGCTTTCAGCTCGGGCTGAGAGCCCGGCCACCCAGAGCCCTTTTTCTTTGAGCTCTTCAAGGACACGTCCTAGATTGGTTACCCGGCAAACAGGCAGATGGGCCACGGCTCCGGCAGAGGCCTTAATCACGGTACCCGTAATGGAAGCCGCTCTCTTTTTGGGCACAATCAGGCCGTGGGCTCCCGCGGCTTCGCTACTGCGAATGAGAGAACCGAGATTTTGGGGATCCGTTATTTCATCTACTGCTACCAGCAATGGGGGCTCCCCTCTTTCTTTGGCCTTTTTGAGTATTTCCTCCAAAGAAGCGTAGTCGAAGGTTTTGAGATAGGCGATCACCCCTTGATGTCGGGCTTTGGGAGGGAGTTCATGTTCTGGGAGCCTGGCGCGTACCTTGATGGGGACCCCTTTTTGACGGGCCTTTTCTAGGATCTGGTAGACTTTTCCCCGGAGCTCACTTTTGACGATCAGGACTTCTTCCAGTTTCTCAGGATGGCTCTTGAGGATTTCCAGGATCGGGTTGATACCCCAGATGATCTTGGACATTCAGAACCTCGCCAGCAGATCCGGACGTCGGAAGGGTCGCTGTCTTTCGGCTTGAAGAATGGCTCGTAACTTCTGGTAGGCCTCTTCCAGATCTTCGTTGAGAATTACGTAATCGAAGTCCCGGGCACGTTTTATCTCCTCATGGGCAGCTTGAAGGCGTCTTTTTATGGTTTCTTCGTCTTCGGTAGAACGAGCACGCAGGCGCCGGGCCAGCTCTTCCAGGCTTGGGGGAAGGATGAAAACGAGTACTGCTTCTTTGGCAAGTTTCCGACGGATCTGGAAGGCCCCCTGGACGTCTATGTCAAGCAAGACGTCATAGCCTTTCCGAAGGCGTTCCAGCACCTGGGAACGAGAAGTTCCATAAAGGTTGCCGTGGACCTCAGCCCATTCCAGGAACTCCTCCTGGCGGACCATGGCTTCGAAGGTTTGCCGGCTGACGAAGAAATAATCCTGTCCGTGTCTTTCTTTAGGACGTGGGGGACGGGTGGTATAGGAGACAGAAAAAGAGATTTCGGGGTCTTCATTTATGAGACGTCGACAAAGAGTAGTTTTCCCGGCCCCCGAAGGGGCCGAGACCACCAGGACCAGCCCGTAGCGTGACATCAAGCGGCTTTTTCTTTACGTTTGCTGCCTTTTTCCTCGTGGACTTCTGGACAACCCTCTTCGTTGCTTTCACCGTAGGCCTTAATGAGATCAGTAGCTAGACGCTGGGAAATGGTCTCCGCCTGAATGGCGGAAAGGATGACGTGGTTGCTATCAGTGATGATGATGGAACGGGTCCGACGTCCTTGAGTGGCATCGATGAGTCGTTTGGCTTCCCTGGCTTCTTCCCGCAACCGCTTCATCGGGGCGGAATTGGGATTGACGATAGCAATGATGCGTTCGGCAACTACCGAGTTGCCGAAGCCGATGTTGAGTAGACGGCATTTACAGCTCATTACTCTGGGCCTCCAATAATTTTATTATTCGCGGAGATGATACCTAAACACTCCGTTCTCGTCAACGTGTGAACAAATTAACAAAATTATTCGATATTCTGGACCTGTTCGCGCATTTTCTCTAGGTGGCATTTCACTTCTACTGCCAGGTGAGAGATCTCGGCCGAAGCGGCTTTGTTGGAAAGGGTGTTGATCTCCCGAAACATCTCCTGCAAGAGGAAGTCGAGCTTGCGTCCTACCGGCCCTTCTTCCTTGAGAGTTTTCTGAAACTGGACCAAGTGACTTTTGAGGCGATCGAGTTCTTCGGTGAAGTCGGTCCGGTCTGCTAGGAAGACCACTTCCTGATGGAGTCTTAGAGGGTCGAGTTCCTGATCTGCCAGGAGTCTTTTGATCCGTTCCTCAAGCCGCGCTCTGGCCGCCTCAAAGACGGGTTCTTTGAGTCTTTCTATCTTCCTCAGAAGGGTCTCTACCTTGTAGAGGTATTCCTTGAGCACCCCCTCCAGGAAGGCCCCTTCCTTGGCCCGCATGGCGGCCAGGTCTTCTAAGGCCCGCTGGAAGACGGGGCCCATTTCTTGCCAGAGTTTTTCGAGGTCTTCTTCACTCTCAATCGGGCTGAAAACTTCTCTCATCCTGAGGAGATCTGCCACTTCCACTTCTCCTGAAAGATGAAAGAGATTCTTCAGATAACGTAGCCCGCGCAAATATTCTTCGGCGAGATCCCGGTTGAGACTTAAGGCTGCCATTTGAGGAGGATGACCACTTATCTGGACAAAGACCTCGAATCTCCCACGGGCGAAACGTTCCCTTATTTCACGCCGCACCTTTTCTTCCAGGGCTTGATAACGCTTGGGTAACCTGGGAATGATCTCCAGGAAACGATGATTGAGGCTCTTGACCTCCACCTTGAGACTCCAGGTATCCCAGGTTTCTTCAGCGCGTCCGAAACCAGTCATGCTTTTGAGACTCATCTTCCCCTCCAAAGCCTTTTTTCCCAGCAGTTTAGATGGTAAAAAGGGCTCATGCGAGTCTTGCGTTTAGAACGGCCAGATCCTACTCGCCTCATTGAAGAGAAGATCAAGGTAGCACGGGAACTCTACGAGGTTTGGGGAGAAGGTCTCCTCAAAGACGAAGAAATACCGCCCTTGCTTGCCCGTTACTCAAAGGCGGTAGAGGCCTCCAACGAGGCCATGGAAAAAGCTGGTACTTTTCGGGAATGTTATGTATGCACGGTGATTGACAAAAAGGGTTGTTGCAAGATTGGTCTCGAAAACGAGTGTACGGTCCTCATCCTGCTTTTGAACCTCTTATTGGGGGTAGAATTCCCCCAGGAGCGAGAGGTGCCGGGACGGTGCTTCTTTGTAGGGCCTTTGGGCTGTAAAATTTTGGCCCGTCCCATGTTGTGCCGCGATTATTTTTGCGTCCGTCACTATGAAAAGGTTCCAGAAGAGGATATGCGTCGCGTCACCCAGGTCCTGAATGAGGAACTCACCCTCCTTTATCAAATCACCCGGCTTTTGAGACACCGACTTGAGAGCTGGACAGGAGATTTTCTTCTGGAGCTAGACCTTACGGGCTATGGTGTTTAGAGGAGGTTTCAAAATGAAGAAAATATTGGCGATCTTGGTCCTTTTTTTCCTTGTTGCCTGTGCCAAAAAGGAGATCCCCACCGGAGCCCCTCCGATGGCTCCTTCACCTCAACCCGTCTACCAGAAAGAAGAGGAAGTCCCACCCACCCCACCAGCTGAGGTTAAAGAAGAAGCTGCCGGGGAACTTCCTTCCTTTAGCGAGGAGGCGCTTGAGGCCCCAAGTGAAGAGTGGGTGGAGGCCCATCGGCGAGAGCTTGAACTTTATGGTCGAAGCACACGTCCGCTCAAGGCCATCTTTTTCGACTTCGATTCTTTCGAGATACGCGAAGACATGAAGGAAAGGCTGCTCGAAGACGCCCGTTATCTTCTGGAACATCCCGAACTCAAAGTCGAGCTCCAGGGCAACTGCGACGAGAGAGGCTCAAGTGAGTACAATTTAGCCTTGGGGGAAAGACGAGCTTTAGCAGTCAAACGATATCTGGTCAACCTGGGAGTGGCCCCTGAAAGGCTTACCACGGTGAGTTTTGGGGAAGAACGTCCCTTGGATCCCGGTCACAACGAAAGGGCTTGGGCCCTCAATCGGCGGGTAGATCTGGTGGTCATTAACCGATAAAGGAGGTTTTTGCATGCGAAAGATTGGTCTTTGGGGCATCCTGTGTCTTTTGGTTTTTTGTTCTACGGTCTGGGCCGGAGAAGTCAAGATTGCAGTGCTCGACTTGCAGCAAGTGGTTCGCAAGTCTGAAGCCGGCAAGGCAGCCCTGGCCAAACTCCAGCAGAAGTTTGAAACCCTGCGCCGGAAACTTCAGGCCAAAGAGGAAGAGTTGCGCAAGTTCAAGGAAGAACTGGAGAAAAAAGCGCCCCTGCTCTCTCCAGAAGCTCGTCAGGAAAAGGAAAGGGAATACCAGAAGATGCTCCGGGAATATCAAGCCGAAAGGGAAGATGCCCAGTTTGAGATGAAACAGGCTGAACAAAAGGCTCTCCAACCCATTATGAAAGATCTGGAAAAGATCGTCAAAGAAATGGCCAAGAAGGAAGGTTACGATCTCATCCTTGAAAAGCGCATGCCCGGCATCTATTGGACCTCTCCTACCATCGACATTACTGATCACGTGGTAGAACTCTACAATCAATATCAAAAGAGCAAATAAAAAACCGATGATCTTGGTCGGAGACATAGGGGGGACCAAGGCCCAGTTGGGTCTTTGTCACAGAGTTGGTCCTCTGAGAATCAAGACCCTTCGTCTTTACGCCACTCGTGATTTTCCTAGTCCAGTGGCCCTCTTGCGAGCCTATTTGGCGGAGACCAAAGTTCGTCCTGAAATCGTTTCCTTGGCGGTGGCGGGTCCGGTGTGGCGCGGTCAAGTGCACATGGTCAACGTGGGTTGGCGTTTTTCCGAAAGATCATTGGCTTCGGCACTCGGGATCGAAAAGGTCCATCTTTTAAATGATCTTGAAGCCTTGGCTTTTGCCGTACCCCTTTTGAGGCCGCAACATCTGATAAAGATCAAAGAGGGAAGACGTGATCCACGGGGAAATCTAGCCTTGATTGCCGCGGGAACCGGACTGGGGGAATCTTTTCTGATTCGACGTCGCACAGAAACCCGCCCTGTTCCCGTGGCCACCGAGGGAGGGCACGCCGAATTCTTTGCCCTGGACGAGACTACCTGGAGACTCAGACTCTTTCTCCAAAAGAAGTACGGGCACGTAAGTCTTGAGAGAGTCATTTCTGGTCCGGGGATCGAAAATATTTACCATTTTTTATGCCACGAAGAGGGACAAGCTCCCCGGTTTTCTGGAGCCAAGGAGATCGGAGAGGCGGGTCTGGCGGGAGACCCTTTGGCCCGCCGGGCCCTTGAGATCTTCGTGAGGCTCTACGCGGCAGAGGCCGGTAACTTGGCCCTTCGCTGTCTGGCTACGGGTGGAGTTTTCATTGGAGGAGGAATCGCTCCCAAGCTCCTGCCCCTGATGGATTCTGATCTCTTCCGGGAGAGTTTTATGGAAAAGGGCCGATTTCGGGATTTTCTCCGTGGGGTCCCGGTCTGGATTTTAACCCACCCTTATCCTGTTGTTCTAGGAGCGGCCTTCTTTGCCCGTCATTTCTAAGGGGAAAACCGCCGTCTGAAAAAGAAACTCGAAACCAGAAGAACGGCTGTGCCCAGCAGGAGCATCCCGCCCACCTTGGGCCAGAGGAAATCCCAGCCTACCCCTTTGAGGAAAATGCCGTAACTAGCTTGGATGTAGTAGTAGAGTGGAGAGAAAACCATGAGGCTTCTGAGCCATACTGGCATGGCTTCTGGTGGTGTCCAGGTGCCGGAGAGAAAGACGATGGGTGCGATGGCGATGATGGTCATCAGGCCCACCTGAGCCAAATTGCGGGCCAGGGTCCCGATGAAAAGGCCATAACCGCAGGCCGTGAACACGTAAAAAGCGGTGATCACCAAGAAGACCCCCAGACTTCCCCGAAGCGGGATCTGAAAGGCCCCTTCCAGGACGAAACCCACAGAGACGGTGGTGCCGATCAGGATAACCAAGGTCATGGCCAGAATCTTGGAAAGCAGGACCTCGGTGGGAGAAACCGGGGAGACAAGGAGCTGTTCTACGGTACCTCGTTCTTTTTCGCGCACCAGAGCTGCAGCCGGAAGGAGCATGGTGAGCATGGTGATCACGGTGAGGAGTTCCGAGATAGCGGTAAACCAAGTCTCTTCCTGGTTGGGGTTGAAGAGGACACGCTCCTTGAGGGCTATCAGAGGTAGACGTTCCAACATTTCTTCAGTAAATCCCAAACGTCTTAGCATTTGATCCCGAGAAAAGTCCGCCACGATGATCGAACCGTAACTGGCCACGAGATATCCCATAATGGCATTGCTTGTGTCCACCAGGAGCTGGACGCGGGTTTGACGTTTGTTCTCGAGGTCTTCTTCGAAGCCGTCCGGTAGGTCCAGAAAGGCCAAGATTTTTCCTTCGTCAAAGGCTCTGAAGACCCTTTGAGGATCTTCGAAATTTCCCTTGAAAACGAAATAAGGAGGGCGGAAGCGGGCTATCAGTTCTCGGCTGGCCGAAGAACGGTCCAGGTCAAAGACGGCCAAAGGAACCCGGTGAAGGGTAAGTTTCACTCCGGAAGCTGCCAGAAAGATATCTATGGTGAAGAGGTAAATCGTGGCGATAAGAAGGACCCGATCCCTCAGGAGCTGGAGGATCTCCTTTAAACCCAAGACATAGATGCGTCTTATGGTTTTCATCTCTTCACCCTCTTGTGGAAGGAAAGATAGGCCAGGGTGTAGACCACAAAGGTATAAATTAGGAGGGCTAGGAAGTTTTTCCAAAGTTCGTGGGCTCCCAGGCCCTTGAGAAAGGTGCCATGCAAGATGTTTACGAAGTACATGGCCGGGAAGAGATGGGCTTCAAGACGTCCTGCTGTATCCAGGCAAGAGACCGGGACTAGCATTCCCGAATAAAGAAAAGAAGGGATCATAGCCACTACCAGAGAGATCATTAGGGCGGCGATCTGGGTGCGGGTGAAAGAAGAGATGAAGAGTCCAATTCCAAGAGAGCAAAAGGCGTAAAGCAGGGCGGAGATCAGATAGAAGGTGAAACTACCCCGAAAGGGGGCCTTGAAGATCGCGGTGGCCCAGACGAAGAGGACCAAGGTGTTGCCGGCAGCAATGATAAAATAGGGTAGGAGTTTGCCAAGTAGAAACTCTCCTCGGCTAATGGTGGAGACGTAAATGTTGTAGATAGAGCCGGTTTCTTTTTCACGACAGATAGAAACGGAAGTTAACATGGGAGGTACCATGAGAAGGATCATGCCAATGAGGGCCGAAGCGATGGACCAGCGGCTCTTGGCCTCTTCGTTATAGATGTAACGTATTTCTAACTTTATGGGTTCAGCCCAGGCTTCTACCTGTTCTTCCGGCAGTCCCTGCCGTCGAAAGAAATCCTTCAGGCGACGGGTGTTGAGCTGTCCCACTACAGCACGGACGTAATTTTTGGTTACCTGAGCGCGATATGGAAAGGTCCCATCCACCAGAGCTTGCACCGGGGCCGCTCGGCCAGCTGCCAGGTCCCGCTCGAAGTGGGGAGGGATAATGAGAAGCAGCCGAATCCGACCTTCGATCAGGGCTTTCAAGGCCTCTTTCTCGCTGGGAAAGGTCTCCTTCAACGAAAAATAGCGAGAGCTGGCAAACCGGGAGAGGAAATCTCGACTTGTAGGACTGTGGTCGTAGTCGATAACCCAAAAAGGGAGGTGCTCTACATCGAGACTCAGGCCGTAGCCGAAAAGAAACATAAAAAGGCTTGGAACCAGGAAGGCCATGGTAAGGAAGAGGGGATCTCGACGAATTTCCCGCGCTTCTTTTTTTACTACCGCCAGGACGCGCTGAAGTTTCAAGGCAAAACTCCCTTTCGAGCTCTTTTGGTTGTAGCACGTCTTGCTTGACATCCGAAAGGGAGGAGAGAAAAAGGAGTTTTTTTCTTCCGTTTGGTTTTGGGGCCGACTTAAAATGACGGAAGGGTTTTTGGATGAATAGAAGTCGTTTTTTTATGTTTTTTTTCTTGGGTTTGTTTTTGGGTTTCTTTGTGGTTCTGGGCCCTTCTCCTTGTCGGGCTGAGAAGGTGGTACTGGCTGTCCTGGCCAAAAGGGGGAAGGAGGCAGCTTTAAAACGCTGGCGCTATCTGAAGACCTTTTTGGAGGAAAAAACCCCTTATCAGATCGAACTCCAGGCCCTTCCTTTCGAGGAACTCAAGGAAGCCGTCAAGAGGGGGGAGGTAGATCTCGTTTTGGCTAATCCGGCCATGTTTGTCCAGTTTGAGGTCTGTTGTGGCCTCTCGCCTCTCCTCACTTTAAAAAACCTCAAGTTCGGCCGGGTACACACCCAGTTTGGAGGGGTCATCTTCCGGAGAAGTGATGATCAGAGGTTTTCCAAACTGGAGGATTTGAAGGGGCAAAAGGTCCTGATTGGTGCGGTGAACCCGGCTTCCTTTGGAGGATGGCTGGCCCAGTGGCGGGAGTTCCAGCGGGTTGGTCTCGTCAAAGGGCGAGATTTTACAGTGCGTTTCTATGGTACTCACGATGCGGTGGTGCAGGCCGTGGCCTCTGGAGAAGTAGAAGTGGGTTGTGTGCGCACAGACGTGCTTGAGGTCCTGTCTCACGAAGGCCGAATTCGGCTGGAGGATTTCTGGGTCTTTCCCCCCGAAGATCATCCGGTAGATTTCGATCTGCTGCTGAGCACACCCCTTTATCCGGAATGGCCCTTGGCCCGGGCTCCTAGACTGAGGCGGGAAATAGCGGAGACTATCGCCTCGGTCCTCCTCTCCCTCGAGGAGACCTCACCCATGGCTCATGCCATGGAGGCCGCCTGGACCATTCCGTACAACTATCAGTCGGTGCACGATTGTTTACGTGAATTGGGAGCTCCACCTTACAGGGCCTATCGGGCTAAGATCCTTCGTGAAGCCAAGGCCAGGTATTTTAAGTTCATTGTAGGACTTACGGTCCTTTCACTGATAGCCCTGGTAGTAGTGATTTATATCTTGGTTCTCCATCGCCGTCTGGCAGGCCTCTATCAGAAACTCAAGGCCCACACCAATCTCTTGGAAGATTTGGTTCACGAACGTACCAGACATCTGGAAGAAGAACGTAAAAAACTGGAGGTCATTCTTCGTTCCCTAGGAGAGGCAGTTCTTGTTACTGAGAGAGGGGGACGGGTAATTCTCCTCAACCCTGCGGCGGAGAAACTCTTGGGGCTTCGGGCTTCAGAGATCGTCGATCAACGGCTGTGTGAGGTTATTCGTCTCGAATTTGCCGAAAACGCCGTTTCAGACGAAGTGTTGGAGGAGAAATTCGCGCCTATCCTCTTTGAAGAGGCCGAGCTTACTCTCCCTTCAGGACAGACTATTTTGGTGGAAGGTTCCGCGGCACCCATTCGGGCTGATAACGAAGTCATAGGTACGGTGTTCATCTTGAGAGACATCACCGCGCGCAAACACCTCGAGGCTGAAACTCAAAAGGCTTCCAAACTCGAGACCCTGAGACTGGTAGCAGGTGGGGTGGCTCACGACTTCAACAATCTTCTCCTGAGCATCGTGGGCTATCTCGAGATCTTACGTCTCAAGAGCAAAGATCCTCAAAGTGAAAAACTCATCAACCGGGCCGAACAGGCCTGCTTCCGGGCGCGCACCCTTACCCGGGAGCTTCTCACCTATACTACCGGGACAGGGCCTGTAAAAAAGACGGTCTGTCTGGCTGAAATCCTCAAGGAGACGGTTTCCTTGGCCCTTTCCGGTTCTACGGTCAAACCGATTTTTGAAGTTTCTCCGGATCTGTGGCCTGCTGAAGTCGACCCTGATCAGATCGTGATTTGTTTTCAGAACATCCTCATCAACGCCCGGCAGGCCATGATCCACGGCGGGAAGATCTTCATCAGGGCTCAGAACCTCACCCTTCCTAATTCCAACGCCTATGGTTTGCCTGCCGGCTCTTACGTAATGGTGGAAGTCGAGGACACTGGCCCTGGGATTCCAGAAAAAGACCTGGAAAGAATCTTCGAGCCCTTTTACACCACCAAGGACGGGGGATCGGGACTGGGACTTTTTTCCTGTCGCCGAATCATGGAGGCCCACGGAGGATACATCGAGGCCGAATCTCCACCAGGACAAGGGGCCCTGATTCGTCTCATCCTGCCTGCTCGTCCGGAGGCTGTGGTGGAGGCCAAGAGCCAGGGTGGTTGTGCCTCTCTTGAAAAGGGTCTTTCTGCCAGGATCCTGATCATGGACGACGAAAAAGGGGTGAGGGACTCCATTGCTGAGATTTTGAGGGCCCACGGCTTTGAGGTGGAAACCGCCTCGGATGGTGAAGAAGCCCTGGCCCTTTTCCGGCGGGCCCTTGGGAAGGGGGAGCCCTTTGATCTGGTCCTCCTAGACCTTACCGTCCCCGGAGGGTTTGGAGGCAAGGAACTTCTGCCCCATCTGCGGTCCCTTGATCCGAAGATTCTGGCCATCGTGGCCAGTGGTTATTCTTCCGACCCGGTAATCGGGCGCCACGAAGAGTTTGGTTTCCAGGCCGCCCTGATAAAGCCCTTTGCCACGCAGGACCTTTTGAGGGTTATTCGAGAGGTCCTCAAAAGGAATGTCCACTGACGTACCACAAAAAGACGTCTTCCATGGTGACCTCTGCTGGTTCGAGTCTCTCCACCTTGATGCCAAGTCTTTCGAGATGACGTCGTACCTCTTTGGGGTCTCCCGGCCAAAAGAGTCGAAGTCTTCGTCCCCACACCATTACAGGTCCTTCCTGGCGCAGGATTTCCCGGGCTTGGAGCAGTTGAGGGGAAGAGAGGAGCCAGGGATGTCCGAGTTTCTCCTTGAGGTCTTCTTTGAGTCTTTCAGGAGGCCCTTCAGCCACTACGCGACCGGCATACATCAGGGTCAAGCGGTCGCAGTGTTCGGCTTCTGCCAGATAGTGCGTGGTGACCAAACAGGTAAGACCCACCTCGCGAGAGAGACGGAAGATCAAACTCCAAAAGACCTGTCTTCCTGAAACGTCCATACCAGAGGTCGGCTCGTCGAGAAAAACTATTTCCGGGTGATGGACCAGGGCGCAAGCCAGGGCTAGGCGTTGTCTCAGACCCAGGGGGAGCTCTCCGGCCTTTTGGTCGGCGTAGGGAGAGAGGCCGGTGAGTGCCAGGAGCTCTTCCAGCCGGCGACTCGCTTCTCGGCGTCCAAGGCCATAAACACCGGCCATGAGCCAGATGTTTTCGCGAACGGTGAGATCTCGGTAAAGGGAGAAGGCCTGAGAGAGGTAACCGATGTGTTCCTTAATTTCTTTGGGAGCCCGTCGCATATCATGACCCGCCACCCAGCCTTGCCCCGCACTGGGAGGAAGTAGCCCGCAGAGCATGCGAATGAGGGTGGTTTTCCCGGCTCCGTTTGGACCGAGGAGACCATAAATTTCTCCGCGTTTGACAGAGAGGTTCACGTGGTCTACCGCTCGAAAACCGTTGAATTCCTTACTCAATTCCCGGGCGAGAATGACCACTTCGTCCGTCCCCTTTTTGGGAGACCAGTCCAGGGCTTCGGCTGGCAACGCCGGGGCTTCGGAAAAAGAGAGGACAAGATCGGTGAGGTCTACGGGCACTTCAGAGACGCTGGCCTTTTCAGAGACAGCTTCAAAAAATTTCCTCTCCTGGCCTCTGGGTACGAAGACCCGTAATCCTCCTGCGTAAGGGAAGGGGCGGAAACCAGCCCGAGAAAGGCGCTCCAGTATCAGAAGCGACTCTCCAGTGGCCACGAGATAGGCCGTCCCTTGGGTTTGGAGCAAAAGCTCTTCAGGCGAACCTTCGAGGAGGATTTGACCTTCGTGCATGAGGGCCAAGCGGTCGAAGCGTAAAGCCTCTTCCAGGTAAGTAGTGGATACCAGGGCGGTCACCTGTTGCTGATAGACCAAAGTGGCCAGAAGTGACCAGAAATCTTCCCGGGAAAGAGGGTCCACTCCGGTGGTGGGTTCGTCGAGTACGATTAGTTTCGGCTGGTGGATAAGGGAACAGATGAGGGCCAGTTTTTGTTTCATCCCACCGGAGAGGTTCTTCGCGCGTCGGTTTCTGAATGGGTGGAGTCCAGTGAGACGCAACAGTTCTTCTTTGCGTCTCGAAAGCTCTTTGGGATTCAAAAGACGTAGCTGGCCAAAGAAGTCGAGATTTTCTTCTACGGATAATTCCTGATAGAGATTGGTTCCCAACCCCTGTGGCATGAAACAAAGGTCTTCTTTCAATCTTTCGGCTTCGCGCTCCCCTCTGAGAGGGGTTCCAAATAGGATGACTTCTCCCTCGTCGTAAGTCAGGAGCCCAGTAACGATCTTGAGGAGGGTGGACTTACCGGCCCCGTCCGGCCCCACTAGCCCGAAGAGGACCCCCCGGGGAACCTGGAGTGAGACCCCTTTCAAGGCCGGTAGTCGTCCGAATCTCTTCTTGAGTCCACGTATTTCGACTACCAGGGAGGTCATGGGGCTTCGGCTGGCCAGGGGCTTCCTTCCGTTACCCTGATCAGGGCATCGGCCGGTAAACCCGGAGTGAGAACATGGCCGGGATTTTCGTCAAGATAGATCTTTACCTCGTAAACCTGTTTGACACGGGCTTCTTTAGTTTGAACTTCTTTTGGAGTGAACTCCGCCTCTTTGGCGATGTAGCGAACGTGTCCCGAGAAGGCTCGGTGCGGAAAGGCGTCCACATAGAGGCGAGCTTCCTGCCCTAAGGCCAGTTTGCCCACTTCTTTTTCTGGGACGTAGGCTTTGAGATAGAGCTGGTCGAGATCTACCATGAGCGCGATTACCCCTCCGGGAGAAAGGACTTCTCCCAGGTTGGCTACCTTGCGGATAATAACTCCCCGGGCCGGGGCCCGAATGAAGGTATCCTCGTAAAGGGCCAAAACTTCTTCTTTTTGGGCCTCAAGCCTTTTGATCTCAGCCTGGATGGAAGACACACGGGCTTTGAGGGCCTGGACCTGGGTTCTGGCCTCCTGCCAGGCCAAATCCACCTCTTCGAGCCTGTTTTTGGGGATAAGTCTTTTGCGATAAAGACGTTCAAAGCGCTGCCGATCGCGTTCTCGCTTGGTCAGGACGGCTTGGGCTTGGGCCAAGAGGTCACGGGCTTCTTGGAGTCGTTTGCGGGCCTCTTCCACCGCGTTTTGTGCGGCTTCAACGCGGGCCTGAAGTTCCCGGGAAGAGAGCCGTGCCAGAAGTGCTCCGGCTTCCACCTGGTCCCCTTCCCGGAAAAGGAGCTTTTCCACGCGTCCAGCCACTTTGGTGGCTACGGTGATGGTGTCCCCTTCCAGTCTTCCACTGGCAAAGACAAAGCCTTCAGGCAGGGCCTGTTTGGCCTTTTCGTAACGATAGAGCGCCAGGGCCCCGGAAAGGATAGCCGTTACCAAGAAGAAAAACCAGAAGAACCGACGCCAGCGCATCTTCAGCTCGACGAAGCTTGAATGGCTTCAGCCCATTCTGCCCGGAACTTCGGTGAAGAGAGGAGATAAGGGGCCACTTGGCCGGCTCTCTCGAAGTAACGAAGGGCTTGTTTGGCCTGGCCAGCGAGTTTGTAACACCGGGCTGCCTGGCACAGGATCTGTGGGACCTGTTTTAGGCCAGGCTGGGCGGAAAAGGCCTCTTCCAGCACCAAAGCGGCCTCCGAATACCGGCCTAAATTCATGAGTTGACGGGAAAGGAGGACGAAGGGGTGGATTTTGGTACTCGGGCGATTGAGTCTCGCCCCAGGGACTGAAACGATCACCGCGGGAAGACCCAAACGAGGATGCACGGTCTCTACCAAGTAGACCGAAAGACCTTCTCTGTGCAGTTCTTCCAAGATGAAATCGATTTCTTCCCGGAAATCTGAGGCTTGGAAGCTTGGCAGGCTTTCAAAGGGAACTTTTTCGCCTGCTTCAAAAAGTGTCAGGTCTTCGGATTTTTCGAAGGTGGGGAAACAATAAGTGGCTCCACCGGGTTTCTTGAGCACTTTTTCGGAATAAACGAACTGGGCCCGGTGTTGGGCCAGTTCGATGAGGGCCCTTATCAAAGCTAGTTCACGGTCAGGATGGGTGCCAGCGGTGGCGTACCATCTCAGTTTGGGGACAGGGGGAGAGGGATCATGGGCCAGGGCAGCTACTGTGGGTATGCCAAGACCGAGGGAGAAGTCCTTGAGTAACAGGGAAATACCGGCTTCTTCGAAATGTTTCAGAATCTCTTGCGCCACCGGGGTCTTGAGGCTTGCAGGATCAATGGTGGGTGTGGGTCGTTTTTCTTCGATCACTTTGGAGATGGTGTGACGTTCGATTACCTCGCAAAGGGCCTGATGGCAGGCTTCTTCCAAAGTGTTTCCAGCCGCCCAACCCGTGGTGCCGTAGAGGAAATGGAACCAATGGAGGGGCACAGGACTTTCTTTTCGCCCTGTCAAGGACAGGCCCTCACTCCAAAGAAAAGGAGTTCTTTCGAGTCGAGCCTGGATCTCGGGATCGTGATATACCGGGTGGAAGGGACGTAAGAGTTCTTCGGCGGGGAAGGAGACTTCCCGGGGGCAGGCCAGGGAGAAGGCCTCAAATCGAGAAAGAAAAGAGAATCCACTCACCCTCTCTACCAGTTCCATGAGGGCACTGGCCAGGGCTTCTTCTTCAGTGCCCCCTTTGCCAAAAGTGCCAGCTAGTCCCGGGACAGGGGCCTGGCCTCTGGGAAGGCAGGTATAGACCGGAAGGCCGAGACGATCGTACCCTTTTAGTGAAACAACCTCAAGGGGTGGTAGACCGGCTTGTTGCCATCGTTTGCGGGCCTGTTTGATGGTCTCTTCTGGAGATGCGGCTTTTTCTTGGGCATAGCGGTATTTTTTGGACACAGAGCGAAACAAGGTGGCCTCCTTACAGATTTTTTCTCTTTGATAACCTTTTTTGTCCTCTTTGATAAGACTCCCTTCAAAAGGATTCCGGGGGCGCCGATAATAAGAACGTGATGCAATGGCTTCTTCTGGTCCTGATCCTGTTTCTGGGAGCCTGTTCTGGGCAAGAGATCAACTATTTGCACACCAACTGCGATCCCCTACCCCAAGTAAACATCTTGAAAAGACCACCTCATCCTGAGCCCTTTGAACAGGGGAAGGCCTGTTTTGTTTATCTTCCTCTGGCAGAGGATTCCGGGCGAGAAAGGACCTGGGCGGGTACGGTGTATGCGGCCCTTGAAAAGGAGTATCTCTTCCGGAGGCTTCTTTGGGGTGGGCGTCTTCGCTATGAAACCCTCTTCCAGGAATGCGCCGGGGCAGATTACTTGGTGACCCTAGAGGCCCTTTATTTGGAGGCGGCTAGCAAAGTAGCTCCGGCTCGCCTGGCCCTTTCTCTCTCGGTAAAACGCCTGCGGGATGAGAACACCATTTGGCACCTTACCGGTAGCTTGGAACTCTGCCCCCGGTATCCGCGTGACTATGTGATCCTCCTCACCTCAAACCAGCCACCTTACGCCCAGATAGACCATCTTTCCTCGGAACTTTTCTTTCTGGTCCGTTACCTGTGCTCCTTTTTGCGCGGTTGAGCCTTGAGTTTAGAAGGCCTCCAAGGTAAAGATTGGGCCCAAGGAGGCTGGAGATGCTCGACTACTTCCTCTCTGAAGAACAAAAGATCATCGTAGAGGTAGCTCATCGGATCGGACAGCAATACATTGCCCCCTACGCCCACCAGTGGGACGAAGAAGAGGTTTGCGATCCCCGTCCCATAAGAGCCCTGGCCAAGGCCGATCTCTTCGGACTTTTCATCCCCGAGGAGTATGGCGGACTTGGTTTTGGCACCTTTGAGAATTGCCTGGCTATAGAGACCCTTTCAAAGTACTGTGCAGGCGTGGCTACCACCTTTGCGGCCAGCGGTCTGGGGGCTTACCCCATCCTCATCGCTGGCAACCCCGAGCAGAAGGCCAAATATCTGCCAGAGGTGGCAGCAGGGAAGAAGCTGTGTGCCTTTGCCCTCACCGAGCCCCAGGCTGGTAGTGACGCTGCGGCTATCAAGACCACAGCTCTCAGAGACGGTGACTATTACGTGCTGAACGGTATCAAACAATGGATTACCAACGGCGGGGTGGCAGACATCTATATTGTGATCGCCCTTACGGATCCCAAAAAAGGGGCCCGTGGGGCCAGCGCCTTTATCGTAGAGAAAGGAGACCGTGGTTTCGCCATTGGTAAGAAGGAAAAGAAGATGGGGCTTCGGGCCTCCGCCACTACGGAGCTCTTCTTTTCTAACTGTCGGATCCCCAAGGATCGTCTCCTGGGACGGGAGGGAATGGGTTTCATCATTGCCATGAAGACACTTGACCTGTCTCGTCCCGGGGTGGGAGCCCAGGCAGTGGGGCTGGCTCAGGGTGCGATGGAATTGGCCCTGCGGCACACCCGCCAGCGGGTACAGTTTGGACAGCCGGTCTATCACTTTCAGGCTGTGAGCCACACCGTGGCCGAGATGGCCATGAGAATCGAGGCTGCCCGGGCGCTGGTGTATAGCGTGGCGCGTTATATCGACTCCGGGGCCAAAGCTATCTCCGGGGCCTCGGCCATGGCCAAGTGCTTTGCTTCAGATGTGGCCATGTGGGTCACCGAGCGAGCGGTCCAGATGATGGGAGGCTTTGGCTATATGCGTGATTTCTTGGCTGAAAAGATGATGCGAGACGCGAAGTGCCTTCAGATATACGAGGGGACCAACGAAATACAGCGCAACGTCATCTCTCGGGAGCTCCCGAAGTTTTACAAGGAGGGAACCTTCTGATGCGCATTCTGGTGTGTCTCAAACCCGTGCCAGAACCGGGCACGGTGAAGGTAGATCCGAAGACCCATACCCTCCGCCGTGAAGGCAGTAAACTGGTTCTCAATCCTCCTGATGCTTATGCTCTCGAAGCGGCGGTAGAGCTGGCTGAGAGAACCAAAGGACAGGTGGTAGCCGTTTCCATGGGGCCACCCAACGCCAGGGAGATCTTGGTTGAGGCCCTAGCCTGTGGAGCAGAGGAAGCCTATCTCCTCTCAGATCGGGCCTTTGCCGGGGCAGACACCCTGGCCACCAGCTACGTTCTTTCTCTGGCGGTCAGAAAACTCGGCCCTTTTGACCTGGTGGTTTGTGGCAAGGTTTCAGTAGATGGAGAAACGGCCCAGGTGGGTCCAGAGCTTGCAGCGTGGCTCAACTGGCCTTCGGTCATCTGGGTCAAGGATCTCTCTTGGCACGATGGTGTCCTGCGTCTTGTCCGTCTCACGGATGAGGGAGAAGAAGAAGTGGAAGTGAGGCTTCCAGTGGTGGTCACCATAGAACCCGAAACCAACGATCCTCGGCCTCCCTCTGTGAGGCGCCTCATCAGGGCTCGCAAACGAGAAATCCCCGTGCTTACGGCCCTCGATCTGGAAGCCGAGGAGGAGCACTTGGGACTTTCTGGTTCCCCCACCCAGGTGCTTGAGGTCTTTAGTCCCTCCTATGAAGGAGAGCGCGAAGTTCTCACGGGCCCGGCCCAGGAGGTGGTGGAGGCCTTGGTGAATCGCCTCAAAGAACGGGGTTTGATTTAACGGAGGGAAAGATGGGTGTCTTCGTTTTTGCAGAGTGGGCGAGAGAGGGGATCCATCCGGTCACTTACGAACTCTTGAACGAAGGCCGGCGTTTGGCGGATGAGTTGGGAGTCCCCCTGGGGGCCATTTTTTTGGGGCCTCCTGAGGCCAGGGCCTTGGCGGAAGGTCTCACGGAATATGGGGCGGATCTGGTCTTTTTGGCCCTTGACCAGGGGCTTTCGTCTCTCAAAGACGACCTGGCCACGGAGATCATCGTTCAAATCCTTGAACGAGAAAGACCGGAGGTGATGCTTTTTTCCGCCACTTCTCGGGGGCAGGCCTTGGCCCCTCGGGTGGCCGGGAAGATGAAGCTCGGCCTTACGGCTCATTGCATCGCGTTTGAGATTCGGCCTGAAGATCGGGTCCTGATCCAAATTCGGCCTTCTTTTGGAGAAAATGTGATGGCCAAGATCATCTCCCGGACCAGGCCTCAGATGGCGACCGTTCGCCCGGGCGTGTTTTCACCAGCCCGGAGACAGCCAGGACGCCGAGGAGAGGTGCGCCTCGTTGAGGTCCCGAAGTTTGAAAGCGCGGTCAAGGTGCTCAATTTCCGCCCCAGGAAGAGACGTGAAGTCGAATTGGCAGAGGCCAAGGTAGTGGTGGCTGGAGGAAGGGGCCTGGGTAGCAAGGAACTCTTTACCAGACTTTTTGAGCTAGCGGATCTCCTTGAGGGTGCGGTCGGAGCGACGAGACCCGTATGTCATTTGGGTTGGGTCTCAGAGGATCATATGATCGGGGTCTCGGGACAAACGGTCTCCCCTAAGCTCTACCTGGGTTTTGGTATCTCTGGTGCCTTGCACCATGTGGTGGGGATCAAGAATCCGGGCCTTTTGGTTGCGGTGAACATTGATCCCGAGGCCCCCCTGATGCAGAAGGCCGATCTGGCGGTGGAAGGAGACGTGCGCGAGATCATCCCCCTTCTCATTCAGAGACTCAAGGAAATCAAAGGAATGGCTCAGAACAAGGAGGAAGCATGAATCTGGAAGGCAAGGTGGCCCTGGTTACTGGAGCTTCTCGGGGCATCGGACGGGCTGTGGCTCTGGCCCTGGCCCGGGCAGGGGCCAAGGTAGCGGTAAACTACGCTGCCTCTTCGGAGGCAGCCCAGCAGGTAGTGGATGAGATCAGGGCCCTGGGACGGGAAGCTCAAGCCGTACGCTTTGACGTGGCCCGGGGTGAGGAGGTCCTTTCCAAGGTCAGGGAAGTCGAAGAGGCCCTGGGGCCGGTGGATATCCTGGTGAACAACGCCGGTATCACGCGAGACGCCTTGTTCCTGCGCCTGAAAGAAGAGGATTGGGATCGGGTGCTGGAAGTGAATCTCAAGGGGGCATTTCACTGCACCAAGGCCGTGCTTCAGGGGATGCTCAAACGCCGTTTTGGACGCATCATAAACATGAGTTCAGTGATTGCCTTCTCTGGCAACGTGGGGCAGACAAACTATGCTGCTTCTAAGGCGGCGTTGGTGGGCTTTACCAAATCTCTGGCCAGAGAAGTAGCTGCCCGAGGGGTGACGGTAAACGTGGTTGCTCCGGGTTTCATTGAAACCGACATGACCGCCAAGATCCCGGAGAAGATCAAGGAGGCCATTTTGGCCCAGATCCCCATGGGACGTGTGGGAACCCCCGAAGAGGTGGCAGAGGTGGTGGTGTTTCTGGCCTCTCCGGGAGCTTCCTACATTACAGGGCAGGTTTTTCACGTCAATGGCGGTCTTTACATGTAGTTCCGCTTGAAAGCCCTCTTTCCGTTCGGTAAAAAGGGGCTAATTTCACGTGCGGAAAAGGAGGAGCATCATGTCCGTGGAAGAAAAAGTGATCGACATTATCGTGGAGAAACTCAATGTCTCTCGTGATCAAGTGAAGCCGGAAGCGTCTTTCATCGACGATCTGGGGGCGGATTCGCTTGATCTCGTGGAGCTTGTGATGGCCATGGAAGAGGCCTTTGGGATGGAGATCTCTGACGAAGAAGCCGAGAAACTGCGCACTGTCAAGGATGTCATTGATTACGTGAAATCCAAGGTCGGGGAATAGGGATGCGACGCCGTGTGGTGGTCACCGGGCTTGGAGCTATTACCCCGGTAGGCATTGGGGTGGCGGAGTCCTGGGCAAATGCCGTAGCTGGGCGCTCAGGCATTGGCCCCATCACCAAATTCGATGCCACGGGTTACGCTAGCCGGGTAGCCGGGGAGGTCAAGGGCTTCAACCCCGAAGAATTCATGCCCAAAAAACTCGTTTCTCGGGTGGATACTTTCATTCAGTACGCCATCGCAGCTACCAAGGAAGCCTTAGAAGATGCGGGGTTAGCCGGACCCCTGGGAGAGAAAGCCGGGGTGATCATCGGGGTGGGCATGGGAGGCACAGGGACCGTTGAACACTACACTCCCATTCTCAGGGAGCGGGGTTGGCGGCGGGTGACTCCCTTTTTCATCCCCATGATCATTCCTAACATGGCGGCCGGGCAGATTGCTATCTTGTATGGGGCCAAAGGCCCCAACACGGCGGTTTGTACGGCCTGTGCCGCGGGTAGTCACGCCATAGGAGAGGGTCTTCGTCTCATCCGTGACGGTCTGGCTGATCTTATGATCTGTGGTGGCACGGAGGGTCTCATCACTCCTCTGACGGTGGCTGGCTTTGCGGTGATGAAGGCCCTTTCCACAAAATTCAACGACACGCCGGAGAAGGCCAGCCGACCTTTTGACGCCAAGCGGGACGGTTTTGTCATCGCCGAAGGAGCTGGGGTCCTTATTCTGGAGGAACTCGAGCACGCCCGGGCTCGGGGAGCCAGGATATACGCCGAGGTGGTGGGTTACGGCCTCAACGCTGATGCCTATCACATGACCGCCCCCAGTCCGGATGGCGAAGGGGCAGCCCGTTGTATGGAACTGGCCTTAGAGGATGCGGGACTTTCTTACCGGGACATAGATTACATCAACGCCCACGGCACCAGTACCCCACTCAACGACGCTTCGGAAACCAAGGCCATCAAAAGCGTTTTCAAAGAACGGGCCAAAGAGATACCGGTTTCTTCCACCAAATCCGTTACCGGGCACCTGTTGGGAGGAGCCGGTGGAGTGGAAGCGGTCTTTACGATCAAGACTATCGTGGAAGGTGTCATTCCTCCCACCATCAACTACGAGGAGCCGGACCCAGAATGCGATCTAGATTACGTTCCCAATCAGGCCCGAAAAGCCAAGGTACGGTGTGCCATGTCCAACTCCTTTGGATTCGGAGGGACAAACGCGGTCCTTATCTTCAAGGCCTTTGAGGATGAAAGATGAAAATAGCTTTGGGTGCAGATCACGCTGGTTTTGAGCTCAAGGAGAAGATCAAGAGATTGTTGGATGAGCTGGGTCACGAAGTCCTTGATCTTGGCTGTCATTCTACCGAATCCGTGGATTATCCGGTTTTTGGGGCCAAGGTGGCGCGGTGTATCCTTTCCGGGCAGGCAGAGCGTGGTATCCTCGTCTGTGGTACGGGGCTCGGCATGAGTATGGTGGCCAATCGTTTTCCGGGGATCAGAGCGGCCCTTTGTCATGAGCTTTTCACCGCGCGCATGGCTCGTCTACACAACGATGCCAACGTCCTCGTCCTGGGAGGACGGGTGATTGGAGACGTCTTGGCCCTTGAGATGGTCAGGGTCTTTTTAGAGACCCCGTTTGAAGGGGGGCGCCACGCACGTCGCATCAATCAGATAGACGAACTCACCCGTGCGTAAGCACCTCCCGAGTTTTTTGATAGAGGCAGAGAGATGAGTTTTCTCAAAGAAGTAGATACTAAGATATACGATCTTATCGGCCAGGAACTTCACCGCCAGACGACCCAACTCGAGATGATAGCCTCGGAAAACTTTGCTTCCCCGGCGGTGATGGAGGCCGAGGGATCCATCTTGATGAACAAATACGCAGAAGGGTATCCGGGGCGCCGTTACTACGGGGGTTGTGAGGTCGTCGATCAAATAGAAGAACTGGCCATCGAACGACTCAAGATCCTCTTTGGGGCGGAATACGCCAATGTACAACCCCATTCCGGGACGCAGGCCAACATGGCGGTTTACTTTGCCATGCTGGAGCCCGGAGACACCATCCTTTCCATGAACCTGGCTCATGGAGGGCATCTCTCTCACGGTTCACCAGTCAATTTTTCCGGCCGTCTCTATCAGGTGGTGCATTATGGCGTTTCCCGGGAGACAGAGACCATTGATTACGAAGAAGTTCGCCGGCTGGCCCTCGAGCATCGTCCTCAGATGATCGTAGCGGGTGCGAGCGCCTACCCCCGGGTGATAGATTTCGAAGCCTTTCGCATGATCGCTGATGAGGTTGGGGCCATGCTGATGGTGGACATGGCCCACATTGCTGGTCTGGTGGCCGCTGGTATCCATCCTTCTCCGGTGCCCTTTGCCGAATTTGTTACCTCCACCACGCATAAGACCATGCGAGGGCCAAGAGGGGGGTTCATCCTGGCCAAAGAACGTTACGCCAAGATCATCGACAAGACGGTCTTTCCTGGTATTCAGGGGGGACCGCACATGAACATCATCGCCGCCAAAGCGGTGTGTTTCGAAGAGGCCCTGGCACCAGAGTTCAAGACCTATCAACAACAGGTGGTGGCCAACGCTCGGGCCTTAGCCCGAGTCCTGGCGGAAGCCGGTTTTCGTCTCATTTCAGGCGGTACGGATAATCATCTCATCCTGGTTGATCTCACCGGACACGGGCTCACCGGGGCCGAAGCTGAAGAGGCCCTCGAGAGAGCAGGTATCACTGTTAACAAGAACGCCATCCCCTTTGATCCCTTGCCACCCAAGGTGACAAGTGGAATTCGCATTGGCACACCAGCGGTGACCACCCGAGGACTCAAGGAAAAAGAGATCGAGATGGTTGGCGAGTGGATAGTGGCCGTGCTTCGGGATCATGAAAACGAATCCCTTCTCAAGGAGATACGGGCCAAAGTGAATCGTTTGTGTGAAGAATTTCCTCTTTATCCGTCTCTGACCAAAAATTGATGAAAAGGGCCCCGTGGCACGAATATTTCATGTTGTTGGCCAAGATGGTCTCGTTACGTTCAGGATGTAATTCCCGTCCTTCTGGGGCGGTGATCGTACGTGATAATCGCATTCTGGCCACGGGTTACAACGGCCCTATGCCAGGGGCCTGGCACTGTACGGACCGTGGCCCGGGGTATTGTTTCAGGCGGGAGAAGGGTATTCCGGACATCGACAAATACAACTTCTGTCGGGCTACCCACGCCGAGGCCAACGCCATTGCCCAAGCGGCCCGTTTCGGTATTTCCGTGGAAGGGGCAGATCTTTATTGCACCCTTGCTCCCTGCTACGTGTGTCTCAAACTCATTGCTTCCGCCGGCATCAAGGCGGTTTACTACGAATACGACTACGGGAGTCGCGACTTTGAGCGGGACATCTTCTGGCGAGAAGCCATCAAGGAAGCGGGTTTGAGAGAGTTCCGACAGGTGAAGGTCTCAGAAGAAGTCCTTCAGCAATTGACCGAGATCCTTCCCTATCCCACCTCAAGGAGACGCCTGGCTCCTACGGATTTCCTGGAAGAATTTGAGGACGGCCATACCCACGGTCTTCCTACGGTAGAGGTCTTGGCGAATAAATTGCGTTATCAGACCAGACCTGTTCTGACCGATATTCGCTTTGTGATCGAGTGTCCCGCCACCACCGAAACTCCCGAGGGAAAGATCCTCTGGGAGGGGAAGAGTTTCTCGTTGGAGGAGATCGGCTCCAAACTTGAAAAGCGTCTCGGAGAAGACGGACGGTTGGCACTTCAGGTAGAAATAAAATCTTTCCGTTTTCCGGTAACTTTTGTTCGTGAGGCGGAAAATTTCCGGATCATTTGCGAGATAGAAGAGATAGAAGAAGGTCTCTTTCGATCTCTGGCCCTTTATCTGGATTATCTGGCTTACCGACTTTCGATCCGTCTAGCTTTACCTTTTAAACTGGATTTCCGTCTCAAGAAATTGCTTCTAAAAAGAAATTAAAAGGGCTCTACAGAGCTGTTTTTGGCTCCGCAGAGCCCTTTTTAGCCGAGATCTTTGAGGGCGATCAGGCGACCTGAGCAGCGGCCTCTGGTGGATAGACGCTTACAACCTTGCGTCCGTGACGGGTTTCAAATTTTACGATACCGTCGATCTTGGCAAAGATGGTGTAGTCCTTACCGAGCCCCACATTGAATCCGGGGTGGATCTTCGTACCACGCTGCCGCACGATAATGTTGCCCGCTTTTACAAACTGGCCAGCGTAACGCTTGACCCCTAACCTTTTACTCTGACTGTCTCGTCCGTTACGCGAAGAACCACCAGATTTTTTATGGGCCATAGCCTACCTCCTAGGCCTGAATTTCTTTGATCTGGAGTTCGGTGTAGTATTGCCGATGACCCCGCTTGCGGCGATAGTTTTTGCGCCTTTTTTTCTTGAAGATGATGATCTTTCGGCTTCGTCCTTGATCCACAATGGTGGCGATTACTTTGGCCCCTTCCACTAAAGGTTGCCCAATCTTGACTTGATTCCCATCTCCCACGAGGAGCACTTCGTTGAGCTCGATCTCTTGGCCAGGATCACCGGGGAGCTTTTCCACCCGAATGATGTCTCCCGGGCTTACTTTGTATTGTTTTCCGCCTGTTTTTATAACCGCGTACACCTTTCCACCTCCGCTTCACGATGACCTGGGCAAAATATCATCTCCATTGGGAGTGTCAAGATTTTACCGGGCGACCCGGGCTTTTTCAATTTGGGGTTTGGCTCCCGGTCGCCCGCAACACTTTTTGTATTTTTTGCCACTGCCACACGGACAGGGATCGTTGCGACCAATCTTCCGACCGCGACGGATGGGCTGAGATTTGGGTTTTTCCACTTCGCCTTCTTCCCCTCGACTGTAAACCAGACGCAAGCGTTTCTGCCTTTGCTCCTCTTCCATTCTTTCCACTTCCTCCTCTCTTGTCACCTGCACCCGATAGAGGAAAGAGAGGGTTTGTTCTTTGATCCGTTCCACCAGTTCCGCAAACATCTGGAAGGCTTCACGTTTGTATTCTTGAAGAGGATCTTTCTGGGCATACCCTCGAAGACCGATCCCCTCACGTAAATGATCCATGGAGAGGAGATGATCTTTCCAGAGGGTGTCAATGGTGTGGAGCAGGAACATGCGTTCAAGGTTCCGGAGGATCTCTGGACCAATTTCTTGCTCTCGTCGTTTGTAAGTTTCAACGGCCTGTTTTTCTAAGACTTCGATCAGCTCTTCGGCGTCTCGCAGATCTGCCGGGATTTCGGGTTCAAAGGCAAAGATTCCCTTAAAGCGTTCGGAAAGGGCCTTGAGGTCCCATTCCATCGGCGGACTCTTTTCTTCTTCCACTTCTGCCACCAGTCCTTCAAGTACATCGTGGATCATGTTCATGATCCAGTCGCTGATGTCTTCGCTGGCCAGGATCTCTTTGCGCTGGGCGTAGATCACCTCGCGCTGTTTATTCATTACATCATCGTATTCCAGGAGGTGTTTCCGGATTTCGAAATTATGGGCCTCTACCTTCTTTTGAGCCTGTTCAATGGCCTTAGAAATAAAGGAATGTTCAATGGGTTCTCCTTCCTCCATTCCAAAGCGATCCATGAGGCCCTTGAGTTTGTCTGAGCCAAAAAGACGTAAGAGATCGTCTTCCAGAGAGAGATAGAAGCGAGAGGATCCAGGATCTCCTTGACGTCCGGCACGTCCCCGAAGTTGGTTGTCGATGCGGCGGGATTCGTGTCTTTCGGTGCCGATGATATGGAGTCCCCCCAAAGACTTCACCCGTTCGTAGTCATTTTGACATTCTTTGACCTTTTCGAAGAGGACTTCAGCCCAATGTTCAGGATATTTTTGGGTGGGGTCCTCCCCTCGCTTGGCCATCTGGAGGGCGTCGTTCCAAGCGGTGGGATCGATACTCTCCAGGTCGTAGCCTTCGGCGGCCAGTTCTTCTCTGGCCAGCCCCTCTGGGTTGCCCCCTAACAAGATGTCCACGCCACGTCCTGCCATGTTGGTGGCAATGGTTACCGCTCCAGAACGCCCGGCTTGAGCGATGATGGCTGCTTCTTTTTCGTGATACTTGGCGTTGAGTACCTGGTGGGGAATCCTTTTCTTTTTAAGCATGCGAGAGAGGCGTTCGCTCTTTTCTATGCTGGTGGTGCCCACCAGGACCGGGCGACCCTGGCGATGTAGTTCTTCGATTTCTTTTACCACGGCTTCGAACTTTTCTCGTTCGGTACGGTAGACTACGTCCGGGTGATCTACCCGAATCATGGGTTTGTGTGTTGGAATGACGACAACGTCCAGGTTGTAGATCTCTTTAAATTCGGTAGCTTCTGTTTCCGCCGTGCCCGTCATCCCGGCCAGCTTTTCGTACATTCGAAAATAGTTTTGGAAGGTGATCGTGGCCAGGGTCTGGTTCTCACGCTCGATTCGCACCCCCTCTTTGGCTTCGATGGCCTGGTGAAGCCCATCTGACCACCGCCGACCTGGCATGAGACGACCGGTAAACTCGTCAACGATGATGACCTTGCCGTCCTTTACGATGTAGTCCACGTCTCGATGAAAGAGATGGCGCGCCCTCAGGGCCTGGTTGATGTGGTGGACCAGGTTGATGTGCCGCGGATCATAAAGGTTTTCGATGCCCAGAAGACGCTCCATCTCTGCCACACCTTCTTCGGTGAGCACGGCGGTCTTGGCCTTCTCGTCAATGGTGAAGTGGATATCCTTTTTTAGGTTCCGGACGAGCTTGTCGATGTGGTAGTAGATTTCGGTCGATTCTTCCGAAGGGCCCGAGATGATAAGGGGTGTGCGCGCTTCGTCAATCAAGATGGAGTCCACTTCATCTACAATGGCGTAGTAATGCTCCCGTTGGACCATGTCTTCTAGGGAATACTTCATGTTGTCCCGAAGATAGTCAAAACCGAATTCGTTGTTGGTACCGTACGTGATGTCACAGGCGTAGGCTTTTTTGCGTTCGATATCGTCCATGCCGGAGACGATGACTCCTACTGAGAGTCCTAAAAAATTGTAAAGGGTGCCCATCCACTTGGCGTCTCTTTTGGCCAGGTAGTCATTGACGGTAACAATATGGACTCCTCTTCCAGTCAGAGCGTTAAGATAGGCCGGAAGCGTGGCCACCAGGGTTTTGCCTTCGCCGGTCTTCATCTCGGCGATCTTTCCCTCGTGGAGCACAATGCCACCCATGAGCTGGACGTCGAAATGACGCATTCCAAGCACCCGGCGGCTGGCTTCACGCACTACGGCAAAGGCCTCTGGCAGGAGGTCCTCCAGAGTTGCGCCCTGGGAGAGTCTTTCTTTGAATTCGCTGGTTTTGGCTTGCAACTCCTGGTTGGAGAGTTTTTGCATCTTGGGTTCGAGCTCATTGATCCGTGCCACAATGGGGCGCAGGCGTTTTAGCTCGCGTTCATTTTTGGTGCCCACGATCTTGGCCAAAATCTTAGTTAACATTCTTCCTCCACACGCTTTCCCAGCGCTTTTTGCTTCTGTTTATTTCCATTAAACAGCGCTCCTTCCCCTCCTGCAAGCAAATCCCTTACCAACACGGTTCTTGCCAGGCGTCAAGTTCCCAGTGCTTTTTCATGAACGAGAAACCCATCCGGTTGGCCTCGGGACAAAATTCTTCTCGGGAGAGTTCATACTCCACCCCAAAGACCGCTTTGCCGGCTTTGATGAAGGGGAGGAGCTTTTCGCATTCTTCATAGGAGAAACACTCTTCGTTGAGGGCCCAATCGAATTCATCCACCAGTTCCGGGATCTGGTCGAGATCATTTTTGAGTCCTACGGATAGCCCTCGCTGGTGGGCAGCTTGTGCCAGCCAGCGATTGTAACGGAGTTGGTCTTTGTCTGAAATGGGGAAACCGCTTTTGTTTTGATAGGCATCTACGTTGTCTGGTTCAACCCCGTCGCAGCCTTTTTGCACCGCCAGATCTAGGCGCGCTTCCATCAAGGGGGCGAGGAGATCAAGTCTTCGGATATCGAGCCATCTTTCTTCGGGCCAATCCTTCAAAGGGTTTCCGATGATCTCCCTCGGAAAGAGAGGGGCATCTGGACGCCAAGGCTCGTAAGTACCGGCACTAAAGTAACAGATGACGATACGTCCCCTCTGGTGGAGGGCTTGGATGATTTCCTTCGGGGTCTCGAACAGGTCGATGTCAAACATTTCTGCTTCCACGGTAAGGTCTATCGGATCCGTGAGTTGCCATTGCCAGGTGGTACCTGGAGAGGGGTGCCAGATTTTCTTTATCCGAAAGTAAGTTATGTTCGAAAGATGACGCTGTCCGTAAAGGTCCTCACCTGAAACAGCTACGTAATAAGCGGCTCCGTAAGGGAGTTCCACAGAAAGACGGGTGAGTTCTCCGAGAGGAACGCTCTGGATGGGATTCATTTCGGGGTAAGGGGCATAATAGAGGACATAGTTTGAGAGCGGGAAAGGGGCTTGCCAGCTTGCCGTCACCTTGTGATCCTGCACGGTAAGTCTTAGGGTTAAAGGGGAGTTAGCAAGACCTGGAGTTGCCAGTAAAACCAAGGAAAGGAGACCTAAAGGTATCAGGAACATAACTTTTCCCCTGCAATTTTTTCGACCAAAGTAAAGCATGTCTCAAGGATTCAAGCATAGGAAACGTTTCCAGCGTACGAAGACCGTGGCCGGGGTTTGCGAGGTCTGTGGGCAGGAACGCCCTCTTTGCTATCGTTGTCGCCGATGCGGCTATCTCATCTGTCAGGAGTGTATGTCTCACGGACCTCGGCGGTTTTCGTGCAATACGGTTACCTGGGTCTGTCCCAATTGTCTCAATTGGGAGACCCTCTAGAAGAGGCTCAATTGTTGGGGTCCTTTAGGGACGGGAGGAGCCTCTTCCTCAAAGATGGAGATCTTTCCATATACCCCGTCGTATCCTGGCCGGATGGAGAGTCTGCCCTCTCGTACGCGTCTTATGCCCTCCAGGATTTTCTCGGGGACGAATTCCTGCAGTTCCTCTAGCTCTTTGAAAAGCAAGAGTTCGAATTCATTGCCTCCGATTTCAACGAGCTGGCGGTAGGTTTTGCGCACTATCTGACTCTGGACGCCTTTGCCCAAGGCCTCAGCGATGATTTCTTGAAGGGGTACTAAGTGAATGGCTGGAGGCTTGCCAGCGGGCCGGAATCCTTCGGGACGATCGGCCAGTTCTTCCACCCGGTGCATTACGCCTACGGTAAGAGGTTCACCGCACACCGGGCAGCGTCCTCCATGGGCCCTGGTCTCTTTGGGAGAAAAGAGGACGCCACAGTTGCGATGTCCATCGTAATGATATTTGCCCTCTTCTGGATAGAATTCCACGGTAAAAGCCAGGGCGTCTTTTTTGATGGCCTCAGCCATGGCTTGGTAACTTGGCGGTCCGAAGAAGGCATTGGCTTCCCGGCCCAGCTTGGATGGAGAGTGGGCGTCGGAATTGGAGACCAAAGTGAAACGGTCAAGGCTTGAGAGACGCCAATTCATGGCGGGGTCTGAAGAGAGTCCGGTCTCAAGGGCGAAAATGTGTTCGCTTTCTTCTTCGAAACACTCTTCAACGGAATCAAAGCCGGAAAAGGCCCCGAAAAGGGAATACCAGGGTGTCCAGATGTGAGCCGGGATGATGAGGGCCTCTTTAGAGAGACGACGCACCAATTTGACCAATTCCTTGACAGGGAAACCAAAGATTGGCCGGCCGTCAGCAGCAAGGTTCCCCAGGCGGGCCAGGGCCTGGTTGATTTCCCGTGCCTCTTCCAGGCTGGGTACCAGGATCACGGTGTGGATTCGCCGATTGGCCTTTCCGGCCTGACTAAAGATGTTAGAGACCTCGGCTGAAAGTACGAACCGAGGCCCTTCAGGGTCCTCTCGATAGACGTAAAGTCCGTCTTCCGGGGCAGGTTCCAAAAATTCTTCGAGCTCGGCTAAATAATCGGGATGAGTAAAATCTCCAGTACCTACCACCAGGAGTCCCTTCTCACGCGCCGCTCGGGCCAGGGCAGGGATGGTCATCTCCTTGCTGGTGGCACGGGAATAACGACTATGAAGATGAAGGTCTGCCAGATATACTTCCTTTAGTTTCTCTCGGGGAAATTCGTCCATGATCTTTATTTTAACAGGGTCCTCACTCGTGCAAGGAGTTCTCTGGTGCCAAAGGGCTTGGGTAGGAAGTTTTTTTCTGAGAGCTGACTCAGCCTTTCAGAAGAGGTTTTGGGATAGCCTGAGATGAAGAGGACCCGGGCCTCGGGCTGTTTGGTCCGAAAGTGATCCCAGAGCTCAAAACCTCCTAGCTCTGGCATGACGACATCTGTGATGAGAAGGTCGATCTTTTCGGGATAACCCTGCAGGAGTTCCAGGGCTTGGCGGCCGTTGGAAGCGGAAAGGACGCGGAACCCATCTCTTTTTAAGATTTCTTCCAGGAATTTCCGAACGGCTTCCTCGTCTTCGACCAAAAGTACCGTGTAGACCTCTCTTTCCGAAGGGGTCTCTATTGTTTCAGAAACCCTGGGTGAGAGGTTTTCGGAGCTCAAAGGCAAGAGGACACGGAAGGTGGTTCCAGAGGCTGGTTGACTCTCTACAAAGATCGCCCCCCGCAGGAGCTTTACCGTGCTGTAGACCACAAAGAGACCCAGACCGGATCCGCTTTCTTTGGTGGTGAAAAAGGGATCGAAGATCCTTTCTAGGAATTCGCTGGGAATGCCCTTGCCGTTATCCCGCACTTTTAAACGAAGGTAACGTCCAGGAGGGAGCTCACCGTGGTTTCTGATTTCACAGGTGTCCAGATGGATTTCAATTCGGCCTTCACCTTCGGTGGCCTCCACGGCGTTTAGGACCAGATTGAGGAGGATCTGTTCGAGACTGGAGGGATCCCCTTCCAGGGGCAGGGGACCTTCAACCCGACGATAGGAAAGGTGGACACTTTCCGGGATGAGACGTTTCAGCAGCGGCATGGCCTCTTCCAAGACGTGACAAGCATCAAAGATTCTGCTTTTAGGGGGTCTCTTTTGGGAGAAAGAGAGCAATTTTTCTGTAAGAGAGGTGGCCCTCTTCAGGGCCTTGAAGATTTGTTCGGCGTAGCGCCGCTCAGGGGCTCCTTCTGGCAAATGCAGCAAGAGGAGTTCACTGTAGCCGATAACAGCGGTGAGGATGTTGTTGAAGTCATGAGCGATTCCTCCGGCCAGGCGCCCGATGGCTTCAAGTTTCTGAGAATGACGGAGCTGTCTCTCCAACATGACCCGCTGGGTCACATCATGAATCACAACCACGAAGTTTTTTACCTGCCCCCGGGCGTCTTTCATGGGAGAAAGTGAAACTTCAAGCTGAAGTTCTTCTCCCTGGGGAGAGGAAAAGGAGACCTCACCTTGCCAAGGAAGGCCTTCTCTCAGGGCTTCAGCCAGGGGGCCTTCCTCCTGACCGAGGATCTCGATCAGGCAAGGGTGCAGGGCATCCAGTTTCTCCCTAGGGTGGCCGGTGATCCTCTCAAAAGCCGGGTTGGTATAGATGATATGTCCGGAGGCCTCCAGCACGGCGATTCCTTCGGTAGATTGTTCCACCGCCATGGCCAGCCGACGCAGCTCCTCTTCGGTCCGCATCTTTTCGGTGATGTCTTTGCAATCTTCAATTACACCGATAAGGGAGCCGTTTTCGTCCTTCAGAGGAAAAGTGGATAGTTCGATCCAGCCCTCCTGTCCCCTGTCAGTAACGTAGGGCACAATAGATTGAGAGGGTTGGCCAGTGGCCAGGGTTCTCACCGAGGGGCACCACGGACAGACGCTGTTGCGCTGTTGATAGACCTCGTAACACTTCCGTCCTTCTAGGGGTAGGGCGTGGAGATAGCGCTGTTTCATCCAGTAGTTGACCTTCACGATGTTTAGTTCCCGGTCAAGGATGCTCAGGCCGTCTCGAAGCCCATCAAAAATGTTTTGGAGGAAGGTTTGACTTTGGCGCAATTCCCTTTCAGCCTGCTTTCGTTTGGTGATGTCTCTTACAAAGGCCAAACAACGGTTTCCCTCCAGTGGAACGAGAGTGGCTTCGTAATCGCGTCTTTTGCCCTCGATCTCGATCTCGTACTCAAAGACCTGGCGACCATGGGTGAAGGCCTTTTCTAGATGCATCCTGGTGAGACGGGCCAGGTCCTCTTTGAGGACTTCTTCCAGTCTTTTGCCCAAAAACTCGTGGGGAGGAAGGATCAAAGGGGTCTTTTGGTGCATGTATACGTTAAGAAAAGTCCCATCTCGATCGAGATAGAAGATAAGATCTGCCACCGAGAGGATGGCTTTGAGGAGGGATTCCGAAGTAAGGTCAAAGGTTTCCATGAAAGCTCCTGTTTTTGACTTGACTGAACATTCTACTCTACTTTGGGTTTGACGCCTTGGAGTCGACGGACATAAAACTCCTTTATGAAATTTCGGGTCTTTGTCTATGGCACGTTGAAAAAAGGTTTTTCTCTTCACCGTTACCTGGCTGGGACCCGCTTTCTGGGGGAGGCCAAGCTGTCTGGTTTTGAAATGTACGATCTGGGTTGGTATCCGGGCATCGTCCCGGGAAAGGGGGTGATTTACGGTGAAGTTTACGAAATAGGGCCGGGGACTTTGGCCTTGCTGGACGAAATAGAAGACGAAGGAAAAGAATACCAAAGAAAACTTCTCAAGGTAGAGCTTCCCGATGGAAGGGAACTTGAGGCCTTTGTTTACGTCTACCAGGGTCCTGTAACCGGAAAGGTTCGGGTGCCAGGGGGGCGATGGACAAAAGGGGGCAAAAGACCATGAAAAGATTTTTCTTTTTGGTATGGATGATCTTTTGGGCCACCTCTTCCTGGGCAACCACCCTGCCCCTTGAGGACCTTTTCCAAAGTCTAGGGCTGTGTCAGCAGGAAGTAGAATCTCGCCAAGACTACGCGGAATTTCAGGGACAAAAGATCTACGGTGTCTTTTTCCGTTGTCCGGCTCAAGGTCTCAGGCCTCAAGATCTGATCTCTCCCCTCCGAGAAGGAGGTTTCGAGATATTGTTCCAGAACGAGGAGGCACTTGAAGCCCGAAAGCCCCTGAAAGAAGGTTTTCTTTATCTACGTTTGGTGACCGGAGAGAACCTTACCTTGGTGAGACAGACCGTCCTTCGTCCGGGTGAAAGTCGGGTTTTCGAATTCAGTGAGGAAGGAGAGAGCCATTTCTATCTCGATTCCCCCCGGGGCAGTTATCTTTGTCTCAGAGTGGAAGTCCCCAAAGGGGCTGAGGTGAAGATTTCGGCCTCAGACGAGTTTCGGCACCGTCGTCTGAAGCAGAAAGTTTTTTTTCACCGGATATTAAAAGGCGAGGAAACCGATACTCATCTCCTCTACAGTCTTCCCCTGGTGCCAGGACTTCAGCATTGGAGCCTTAGCATCAGTCAACCTGGGAAGGTCGTCCTTTCTTTGAGGGAGGAAGGTCATCTGGTGGCCATCCCTTCGGGGGACCGTCTGGGGGGCATTCTTTTGCACAACGTCCCCTATGGAAGGGCCCGGGTGAGACCGGAGACCGGGGCAGAATACCTTCATCCTTTGGTAACGGAAGCGGATTACGTAGGAGACCTCACTCCTCAAGGAGACGCCATTTTCTGGCTACCTCCTGGTTTTTGGCAACTTCAGGTAGACCCCCTCAGAGGAGAGCGGTTGGATTATCTGAAGGCGCATCTAATTCCGGTTTTCCCGGGTTATTTGACCGAAGTCTCGTGGCCAGCTTCGTTGGCCCGCCTCTTTGAGGGTAGAGGGAACGTGCGTCTAGAAATTTTGTCCTTTGGAGAGGAAGACGGGAAAGGTTACGTGGATTTTGCTCTCCTCAACCTGGAGACCAGAGACCTCGAACCCCAAAAAGGTGACTTTTCGGTGCTGGAAGCTGGGATCCCCGGGAAGGTCTTGTCTGTTTCCCGTCTGAAGAGTCCTCCCCGGGTGGTAATCCTCCTTGATTCTTCGGGCTCCATGAAGGGTTCGATGAACAAGGCTCTCCAGGCCACGGAGCGTTTTCTAAAGGGTCTTCCTCCAGAGAGCCGGGTTACGTTGATAGATTTTGACACCAAACCCAAAGAACTCGGTACAGGCACGCCCAAGGAGGTACTTCCTCTTCTGGCCAAGGTGCGAGCCAATGGTGCCACCGCCCTCTATGATGCGGTGCTCCTTGGGCTCTCTTATCTCAAGGGGGCCAATCGTCCAACTTTAATCCTCTTTACAGATGGCAGGGATGCCAACTGGAATGATACCGGCCCCGGGAGCAAGGCTTCCCAAGAAGAGGTCTTTGAAGCCGTCCGAGAAGCAGACGTTCCTATTTTCACCATTGGTTTTGGAGAAAATCCAGACTTTGTGACCTTGTCTCGCCTCTCGGCCCTGACCGGCGCGGAGTATTATTCGGCTGCAGATTCAGAGGCCCTCAATCGCGTGTTCCAACGCATCCAGCACAATCTGGGTCATCAGTGGCGTTTGGTCTACGAACGTCCCAAACAGGCGGGGCCAGGAGAGAAACCTGTCCTGGCTTTGGTGGTGGACAACAGCGGTTCCATGGAGGGGAGACTCGAGAAGGTACGACAGATCCTGCATGATTTCGTCCTTTCTCTGCCCGATGGTTTTCTGGTTCAGCTTTTCGTCTTCAGCAATTCGGTCATGGTGAAACAGGTCCTTACAGACGACAAACTCTCTTTGTTGCGAGGGTTGGCAGAGATGGAACCCCTTTCAGGAACGGATATCCTGGGTTCCCTAGAAGGGGCCTACCATTTCCTTCATGCTGTGCCCTCTACCAGGCGCTATCTTCTTTATCTTACAGATGAAGCTTTAAAGGTGGACGAGGATCAGCAGGAGAGATTTGATCTCTTGCTCCAGCAATTAAAGGACGACGGTGTGAAGAGTCTTTTCGTTGGGATGGTAGAGACAGACGAAGGAGGAGTGTTTGCGCGGGCAGCCCAGTTGGCTGAAGGCGAAGCGGTTATTGCTCCCACTCCCGAGACCCTGAAAGAAGCCCTCAACCGTCTTCTTTCTCAAATGGGAGTTCCTTCTCAGGAAGAAGGTCATTTGTTGCGTTTGGTCTTCAAGCACACTGACCGTTTCGGACGCACGAATCTCTATTCCGCAGCGGAGATTTCCCGTCTTCCCTTGCCAGTTTCCCGGCTTCGGATCAGAAACCCCGAAGCCGTGGTCTGGAAAAAAGGCGAAGAACTGCGTCCTTACGGTGGAGAATTGGCCCGTCTGGTGACCGGAGAAGGGGCCATCGGTCGTGAAGTGAGAGTGCTCAAACGGATCCCTCTCCAAGTTTCAGCCGAAAACAAAGCGGTCAAGGTCACTCTCCACGAAGCCGTCTTCCTTTCGCGCTTGCGCGGGGTAGAGCCTCCCTCGGGGCGTTTTCTAGCCCTCATCCTAACGCTTGAGAATATTCTCAAGCCCCAGGAGGTGGTGGTCTATCCTGATGGCTCAGCTCATCCGGCAGCCTGGGTGAGTGGAGCCTCTGCCCGTAACGCTCGAGTGGTGAAGAAGGTCCCGGATTATTTGATCCCGGATGCCAGGCTTCACTTCTTTCTTTCTTGGAACAACCAGACCAGTTTTCCGGTTTCTCCGGCCACTTATCTGGCTGAAACTCCCCTCATCCTGCCTGATGAAAACGCCATCCTGGTACCTCCGGGACATCCTGTAACCGGGACCCTCATCTTCGAGGTTCCGGAAGAATTTATGCAACAAAGTGCTTTGCATCTTTTCGATACGGCCTATGGTCACCTCGATCTTCCCATCAGCGGTGTCCTCCAGGTGAAGAGCGAGCAGATCAAAAGACTCCCTCTCAAGACTCCGGCCAAATTGTCAGAGACTTTTACCATCCAAGCCGAAGGATATCGGGATATCGAGGAATTATACGGGCTCTCTGCTGCCAGTGGAAACGTTTTTCGGGTGCTTGATCTGACCCTGGTTTCTAAAATCCAGGCTCATTTGGCGGTAGAGCCTAGCCAGCGTTTTTTCCTCTTTGTGGATACCGAAAAAGGACCTTTTGTTTTTCGTCTTCATCCTGTCACTCAGCGCGTGCCTCTAGGTTTTTATCGCCCGAGACTCGTTACCCCGGGCTCTTTCAATCGCTTGCGTTTGGTCTTCGAGATCCCCAAGGCCCTGGCCGACAATGCCTTTAGGCTTTTGATAGATGTAAAAGGTGGTCCTGTTTCTCTTCCCCTGAGTTCTTTCAAGCCTTCTCAAAGCGGTGCCTCTTTGGCCATGGCCCAGACCCAGGGGGCCAAATTGGTGGTCAATGGGGCCTATATCTGGGATTCCAGGCAAAAACTCGTCTTGGATGTGACCATCATTGATGAGAAAGATGAAACCGCCACGGCCCTTTCTTCTTTTCTGGCGCTTTCCTATACCGAAGAGGCCAGAAATCGCCTGAAAAAGGTCTCCTCGGCCAGTGATCAAACTTCAGCCAAGGGGCTGGCAGGATTTGCCCGCA
>Ga0256914_1000045_pt1 | contig 120687 bp, 98 predicted proteins | sample HulkmetaG_FD_191571 | JGI IMG/M metagenome (GOLD analysis project Ga0256914, IMG submission 191571) | Hydrothermal chimney microbial communities from Main Endeavour vent field at the Juan de Fuca Ridge, Pacific Ocean - Hulk | ecosystem: Environmental > Aquatic > Marine > Hydrothermal vents ...
TGCGGTTATGCTCCAGGGATCTCGCCTCCCCCGTGGAATAATTACAAAAACAGACCTATTACCAAGCCCCTATTCCACCAGAGATTCTTCACCTCACCAATTTCTGATCTTCTATTCCACGGGGCGCCGCAGCCAGATCAGCAAAGCTGAATGCATCTCCCAATCTCTTATAACCCCCCAGTTGAATATGCTTCGCATTCAACGGGGCACTGCATGGCTTCCCCCTTCAGTTCTTGTGTGATAACGGGGGAAGATCAGCATGTTTCTATCATTCTTGCAAGGTTTCTCAGTGTGTTATATGGTATGGCATATCTGCAATATCCCCGCTCGTCTGCTTTTTCAGCAACTTCCGATTTTCAGACCTCTGTTTGCTATTTTTTCAGTGACATTTTTTGGCCGGTTGCGCAAAGGTCTCTACCTGTGGAGGAGCTCATGGCCGCTGAGCCCCTGTTGCCACAACTCTTCCAGGGCAGCCTACTGAGCCCGCAACGCCTTGGACATCAGATAGCCTCGTGGTCGACCTCTCCGGTACGGACACGAACAATCTTCTCAATCGGCAGGACAAAAATCTTGCCGTCACCGATTTTACCGGTTCGGGCGGCCTCGACAATGGTGTCAATAACCTGATCAACCTGCTCGCTATCAACAATAATCTCCATCTTGATCTTAGGCAGAAAATCGACGACATACTCGGCGCCGCGATATATTTCAGTATGGCCCTTCTGACGACCGTATCCTTTGACCTCAGAAATGGTCATACCCTTGATCCCTATTCCGTTCAGAGCCTCTTTTACATCGTCAAGCTTAAACGGCTTAATAATGGCCTCAATCTTTTTCATCTATCATCCTCAAGTTATATTTTTCAAACAGTTGACAAAGCGCGGAAACCGGTAAGCCGCTACGCTCCAACCTAAAAGCTGACACTTTATTAATTATATGCCGCCTCTGAATGTTCGGTATAATCCATTCCTTGAACCTCATGTTCCTCCGTCAGCCGCATTCCCATGGTAGAATGGAGTATTTTCACCAGAATCCAAGAGACCACAAAGGCGTACACTCCTACCACAAGCACCCCGATCAACTGGGAAACCAACTGGGACGAACTGCCGGCAAGCAAACCATCCACCCCGCCAGGATTCACTGCTTTGGAGGCAAATACCCCGAGAAGCAGAGTGCCGACAAGTCCACCCACCCCATGGATACCGACCACGTCCAGAGAATCGTCATATCCAAATTTTGACTTCATGTTAACGGCAAGAAAACAGACCGCACCTGCAATCAAGCCGATGGCAATGGCCGCATTCGGGCCAACAAAACCAGCAGCCGGGGTAATGGTTGCCAGACCGGCAACCGCACCCGACGCTGCACCCAGCGTAGTCGGCTTGCCGAATTTTAGCCACTCTATCACGGTCCACATCGCCATACCCGCCATTCCGGCAAGATGAGTGGCCACAAAGGCGGTGGCAGCAACGGAGTTCGCCGCCAAGGCACTGCCGCCGTTAAAACCGAACCAGCCGAACCAGAGTAGCCCGATCCCAAGCATGGTCATGGGTAGGTTATGGGGCATAAAGTTATCCTGGCCATACCCCCGGCGGGGCCCTATGACCAGAATAGCCGCCAAGGCAGCCGCGCCGCAGGTTACATGAACCACCAGCCCTCCGGCAAAATCCAGTACCGGGACATCAAGGGTGGACATCCAACCGCCGCCCCAGATCCAATGGCAGACCGGATTATAGACCAGCAGGGCCCACAACAGTGAAAACACAGCAAAAGGAGCAAACCGGACCCGTTCGGCAAAGGCACCGGTGATCAGGGCCGGGGTAATCACCGCAAACATACACTGGTAGATCATGAATACGGTTTGTGGAATCGTTGTTGCATAATCCACGCTCGGCGCGTTGGTCACCCCTTTTAAGGCAAACCAGGAAAGATCACCGATAAATCCACCCACGTCCGGGCCAAAGGACATGGAATAGCCCACATACACCCACTCAAGTGAAATAATCGAGATCATAATCAGGCTCTGCATAATGGTACCCAGCACATTTTTGCCACGCACCATACCTGCATAAAATAGGGCCAGACCAGGGGTCATCAACAGGACCAGCCCTGCCGCTACCAAGATAAAAGCGGTATCTGCTCCATTAATCATCATTTACTCCTTGAAAAACATTACAAAGTTGTAAAAAATTTGTCATTATGAATTTATACACTGCGCCGAAACTTCGACCAAGAAGTATTGGCGCAGCACAGGATTACAGATTATAGCCAACCTCCTTATGGTCGGAGAAATCCAGCCTCTGGACTTCATCCTCGAGATCCACGCGCAGCCCGACAACCGCATCAATCACCTTCAGAATAATAAAGGTCAGCAGCATGGAATAGACAACGGTGGCACCGGCACCGATGGCCTGGATAACAAACTGATTGGCATTGCCGAAAAACAGGCCGTTTGCCCCATCTGGATTCCAGGCAACCGAGGCAAAAAGTCCGGTGGCAAGCGCACCCCAGAGCCCACCGATTCCATGAACCCCGACTACATCCAGGGCGTCATCGTACCCAAGCCTTGATTTCATCAGAAGGGCAAAATAACAGAGAGCCCCGCCGACAAGCCCGATAACCATAGCCGACAACGGCCCGACAAATCCGGCACCGGGTGTAATCGCAACCAGCCCGGCAACAGCACCTGAAGCGGCACCAAGAGTGGTGGGTTTACCCTGCACCTTCCACTCGGCCAAGATCCAAGAAAGCGCACCGACACCGGTTGCGACCTGAGTGGTAAAGAGGGCCAGAACAGCTATGGGACCAGCGGAGAGGGCGGAACCGGCATTAAAACCAAATCAACCAAACCAGAGCACCCCAGCACCAAGGATGGTCATAGGCAGGTTATGGGGATGCATGGCCTCACGACCCCATCCTTTTCGCTTGCCAAGCATAATACAGGCGACCAGAGCAACAGCACCGGAATTAATATGAATAACCGTGCCGCCGGCAAAATCGAGCGCCCCCATTTCACCGAGCCAACCGCCGCCCCAGACCCAGTGACAGACCGGAAAGTAGACAAAGGTCGACCAAAGAACAGTGAACAGGACAAAGGCAGTAAACTTCATCCGTTCCGCATAGGCACCGGTAATCAAGGCCGGCGTAATAATGGCAAACATCAGCTGAAACGCGCAGAACAGCAGGTTTGGAATCGTATCCGAATAGGGCCCGATACCAGTTCCGACCCCTCTCAAACCGATATATTTCAGACCGCCGATAAACCCACCTATGTCTGGGCCAAAGGCAAGGGAGTAACCATACAGCACCCAGATGATTGAAATCAGCCCGAGGCATAAAAAAACTCTGCATGGTGGTCGACAGCACATTTTTTGAGCGCACCAAGCCACCATAAAAAAGCGCCAACCCTGGGGTCATCAACATAACCATGGCCGTCACTATCAACATGAATGCGGTATCACCAGTATCCATTTTTTCTGCTTTTCCTCCATATCTGTTTTCCTCTTCCGTTTCCACCCGCCGAACACACTCTTCCAGAGAACATCGATCAGGCTGCCTTACAAACTTCACTTTACTATAAAGCAACTATCAGGCCAGATTGAAAATCAGACGGCAACTTACTAAAACAACAGAATAAAAACACAATAAAACACTAAACAAAAACTATGACATTATTGTTCTATTTCTAAAAAAATACGACAATAATGTTCCTTAGATTCAAGTCGTAAGTGCAACAGTTAAAAAAGTTTTGACATTGAGGAATACTTCATATGGAGTTCTGTAGTCCAGCCGTTTTCCGGGCCGGTGATTTATCAGTGACATTGCCCGATCAACCTGAGAGTGTGTAATCTTTGAAAACTCCTGATTTTCAGGGAAGTATTGGCGTATCAAACCATTGGTGTTTTCGTTTGTCCCCCGTTCCCATGATGAATACGGGTGGACAAATCAGAATCGGGCCTTAAGATCTTCAGCTGTTTTTTGATGGTTGGTAAATTCTTTGCCGTTGTCACTGGTTATGGTGTAGCCCCGGTCCTGATAGCAAAGCAGTCCGTTGACAATGGCCTGAGGAACTTTATGAGCTGTTCTGCAAACAACTTTTTTCATGACCAGAAATCCTGACTTTCTTTCGGTCAGAGTGACTGTTGCACTTTGGTGTCCTTTACCGATGATGGTATCGCTTTCCCGGTCGCCAATGCGGTTTCTGGTGGCAACCACATCAGGACATTGGTCAATAAAGCTTATGCCAGGCAGCAGACCCCGACGGTCATAACTGCCATAGCGCTTTCGACGCTTTCTCTGACATCTCAGGTGCCTGTAAAGTGTGCCTCCAGAACGTTTATTTTTGTAGATATGCTGGCAAATCCACTCAGGACTGATGAAAATATGCTGCTCAGATGCTAAACAACGGCTTGTTTGTTCAGGGCTCCAATCCTGTTACAGCAGGTGGTCAACCACGTGCCAATGTTGTTGAGAAAGCCTGTAATGTACTTTGGCAGCTTTACGCTCACAGGCAAAACGGTGTGCCTGTTGAGAACGATATCCTTTTTTTCCCGGTTCCTGGATAATTCCCGGCTGACTGTTGATTTGTGGCAGCCAATTACCGTGACAATTTCAGCATTTGTATGACCGGTTTTCCTCAAGGCGTAAATCTGATATCGTGCTCCTTGAGTGAGCTGCTCGCAGGGTACCCATAATTGCTCCTTTGTTTTCATCGCTAAAGAAGCAAATATACTACAAGCAGCTCGCCCTTTCACCAACCAGTCAAAGTTGCACTTACGAGTTGAATTCAAGATTAGGGGTCAATTCCATTTTACGATCTATATTAGTGCTCTGCAGTGGATAACAATATGTCTTTCATGATAATCTGCCTTTGTGTAATTCTAAAGGATTAACGCCTGATAATGAATCTGAATGTTCTGATTCTAAGAGTTGCCTGCAACCGGATTTTGTGTTATTCACAGGTCGGATTGGGTCAAACTGTTGGCTTTGTTTGTTGAGTTCAAAAATCGGTGGATCTGTAAGGATTCTTTGTTTTTAATTGTATAATTATAATAGTATGTTATAGACTATGGTATTGTTTTGTATGAAGGCCTTTCCTGCAGACGAGTCTGTTTTGTCTGATATGTACTTTGATTTGTTCGAGTAAAAAGAGGCGTTCTGCTAATCGGGTTTTGTCAAAGAAAGGCTGTTCTGAAAGGGCATTGGAGGTTTTGCCCACATTATCTGAAAACCCCATTTTCGGAGACGGGATTTTTTTGCGCAAAAGCAGAAGGAATACAGTTTGATACAGATGTTGTGCAAAAGGGTCATTTATGGATGAAAATTACCTGAAATCAGGAGGCATATATACATGCAGCTGGAAGATACTACAATTTCAAGACTGATTATAGACACATATAACAAGAAACTTCTTGACAGCATAACGGTTGATGTTGCCCTTGTGGGAGCAGGACCCTCCAATATGGTGGCAGCCTACTATCTGAGTAGAGCCGGCTTCAGTGCGGCCATATTTGAAGCTAAATTGGCCCCGGGGGGAGGCATGTGGGGAGGAGGTATGATGTTTAATGAAATCGTGCTTCAGGAAGATGCAATTCCCATTGCAAAAGAATTGGGGATAGAATATCATTCACAGGGAAAAGGTTATTACACCCTTGACAGTATTGAAGCCACATCAACAATAATATCCAGGACTGTAAAGGCAGGGGCAAGGATATTTAATCTTATAAAGGTCACAGACGTATTGTTCAGAGAGGAAAATAACGTTCCAAGGGTGTGTGGCCTTGTTATAAACTGGTCGCCTGTTGAAAAACTTGGCTTGCCTGTAGATCCTTTAAGCATACATGCATCTTTTGTGGTGGATGGTACAGGACATCCGGCAGAAATCAGTCATACTGTTACGCGAAAAATGAGGACAAGGCTGGCAACAAAAACAGGAGATGTGGTTGGTGAAATGCCGCTTTGGGCTGAAAAGGGAGAACAGTTTACGGTAAGCAATACAAAAGAGGCCTTTCCCGGCCTTTATGTTACAGGTATGGCCGCCAATAATACCTTTGGCGGTCCGAGGATGGGGCCTATTTTCGGAGGAATGTTACAGTCAGGCAAAAAGGTGGCAGGACTTATAATAAAAGAACTGGGCCAGCATAACCATCTCCAGGGTACCCCTACTGTTCCGGGGAAATAGATGAAGGCAGTTTTATTTCTTTTTGTCCGGTTTTCTATGCCTGACTATAACGAATAATGCAGGACATGTGGCAGGAGGTGTTAAAGGGTCTTAACAGATACAGTCATGCTTGATTTTTGCAAGAAAAAGGATCTGGAGAAAAGATTACGTGCTGTCCGCCTTTATTGCTTTACCCCTGGTAATCTTTTCAGAAACAGAGACCCTGTTGCTGTTTCAGCCGCCCAGATTAAAGGAGGTGCAGATGTAATCCAGCTCAGGGAAAAAGGTATGCCAAGAAAAGATATGCTGGATCTTGGTTTGAAACTCAGGCAACTTACAAAACAGAAGGGAGTGCTTTTTATTGTAAATGACGACATTGATCTGGCTGTGGCAACAGATGCCGACGGAGTACATCTTGGGCAGAATGATACCCCTATATCAATAGCCAGACCTCTTATGAGGGAAAAACTGATCGGAATTTCAACACACAGTGTGGAACAGGCAAAGGAAGCTATTAATTCGGGAGCAGATTATATAGGGGTGGGGCCTGTGTTTAAAAGCCAAACAAAAGCCGAATATGAGCCAGCAGGGCTGGATCTTCTTCTGAAAATCAGGGACATGTCTCCCATTCCCTATGTGGCTATCGGAGGTATCAGTATAAACAATATCGTACATCTGACAAAAGTATGCTGTTACTCAGCCGCAGTAATATCTGATATCATGAAGGCATCAGATATTACAAAAAGATGCAGGGAATTAAAACATGCCCTGCTTTAAGAGATAACAACGTTGCTGAAAGCCGTTACAATAGGCTTTACAGCTAAATCAGGGAACCGCGGCAATGTGGTTTTTATCGAAAAAACGGCCTATTGCAACAAAACTGCCCAACAGGCCGACCGCAACATTCAGACAAAAAAAGGCAGCAACATACCGGGCAGGAAGAAACACAAATTTCAGCATAGTAAGATCCAGAAAAAAGAATTTTTCTGTGTACAGCATGAGATAGAATCCGTAAAGAAATATCAAGGTCAAGATTCCTGACAAAAAACCCTGAATCAGTCCCTCTAAGAGAAAAGGTGTCTTGACAAACCAGTCTGTTGCCCCCACAAGCTTCAGGATATCTATTTCTTCTTTCCTGGAATAGATTGAAAGTTTCATTGTGTTAGTAACAATGAAGATACTTCCTGCGCACAAAAGACCGCCTATTATAATACCAATCCGTAATGCCATATCAAACAGTTTCTCAATTTTTTTATATTGAATTGCACTGCATTGAACATCTTCAACACCTTTAAGACCCTGGAGCAGCTCTGTTAATTTCTGCATGTCAGGTTTGTGGTTTTCTTTCAACATGATATGCACTTCAAAAGAGGCAGGAAGAGGATTGCGGGACAAGCTGTCAAGCAGAGCTGCATCAGGGCCTAAGCCTTTTCTGAGATCATTCAGTGCATCTTTTTTGGATATAAACCTGTCTATTTTTGCTCTTGGAATACGGGTTATAAAGGCTTTAATCTCTTTCTTCAAATCAGGGGTAATCCCATCTTCAAGATAAACGGACATGGTTAAGGGGTGCCTGAAATTATGAAACCACATATTAATATTGATAAACAGAAGTAAAAAGGTGCCAAAAACCAGCATGGATACCACCATGGTGCCAAGGCCTATAAGATGGACGGTTTTGTTCCTTCCAATGCTGATAATGGCCTGTCTTAAAAAATATTGAAGGAGTCCGGGTCGTATTCGTGTCAAACTATCTTTCCGTTATCCAGAAAAAGGGTCTGTTGCCTGTAGGTCCTCAGTATTTCCTTATTGTGAGTAGCCACAATTACTGTTGTCCCTCCCTTGTTGATGTTGATAAAACGGGAAAATATATCTTTTGTCAGATCAGAATCAAGATTGCCGGTAGGTTCATCTGCGAGGAGTATAACAGGATTTTTTACAATTGCCCTGGCAATTGCCACTCTTTGCTGTTCGCCACCTGAAAGCTGCAGGGGAAGAAAACTTTCCTTCTTATGAAGACCTACCTGCCTCAGGACCTGATGAGTCTTTTTCTTTATAATGGATCTGCGTTCCCCTGTTACCTCGAGTGCAATGGCCACATTCTGAAAAACTGTTTTGGCGGGCAGGAGTTTGAAATCCTGAAAAACAAACCCTATATTTCTCCTGAGCAGATCCAGGCTTTGTCTCTTTACCCTGTTCAGGTAAATACCATTAACAAGGATATTTCCACTGCTCGGTCTCTCTGCTCCGAAAATAAGACGGAGCAGAGTTGTTTTGCCTGCTCCGCTTGGACCTGTTACAAAAACAAACTCGCCCTTACGTATTGTTAGATTAATATCCACAAGGGCCGAATTATGACCAAATTGCTTGGAGACATGAAACATCTGAATCATCTTTTACCCAACCGTCTCTTTCGGCAAGATATAGAAAATAGATCTGTATTTTTAAAATCAAAAGACCTGCTGACGGTTATTACAGGATTAACGCAGTATGCAGGTTGTTACATGTTTGCTGGCAACAGACATAATATCATGGAGCTCTTTTTCCGACAAAAAACAGTCATCCTTAGTACAGAAAAGAGGGTCAAGAAGTTCTGTGTCTTTTTTAAAACGCTGCAAGAAATAACGTTGTGTGCCGGTTATGTATCCTGCCATATGTTCTGCAGCCCTGAGATCTACAAAAGGTTTTACGCATGTAGTTCGAAATTCATGTGAAATACCTGATGAAAGTATAATTGAAATACTTTTTTCCAGGTTATATGCAATATCCTTTTCGTTGGTAAGCAAACTGTATCTATTCCAATCTGATTTGATATCCATTGCAATGTAATCAATGCATTTCTGCCTGATCAGCAATTGCAACATGTCCGGCCGGCTTCCATTTGTGTCCAGCTTGACAGCAAATCCCATTTTGTGGATACGTAAACACAGATCAGGCAAATCTGGATTGAGGACAGGTTCCCCTCCTGATATTACAACAGCATCAAGGAAGCCCTGTCTGCCCTTCAAGAACAGAAAAAAATTCTTCATCTCAATTTCATGTATAATTCCGCCTTTTGCAAGAACAGGATTATGGCAGTAAGGACATCTGAAATTGCATCCTGAAAGAAACAGTACACAGGAGATATGTCCCGGATAGTCTATCATGGAGGTTTTCTGTATACCGCCAACACGCATATCAAAAAAATACTTATTTTATCTGTATACGCTGTTCAGGAGAAAAGGAAGCAGCAACATAGTCATGATCTGATTCTGTTTCAAGTGTGATATCAACATGCTTTCGCATATCAAACTCTGCATGTTTTCCTATGTTCCACTGATGTACAGGCCTGAGATATCCTACCACACGTGAATAAACCTCGGTAATTGCATCACAGTGAGGACAGGTGTCCTGTCTTCCCTTGAGATATCCATGTGATGGGCACACACTAAAGGTAGGCGTAACAGTAAAATAGGGCAGATGAAATCCGCTGGCCACCTTTTTAACAAGGTTCCTGACCGTATCGGTATCTTCCACATTTTCACCAAGAAATATATGCAGTACAGTTCCTCCTGTATATTTGGTCTGCAGATTGTCCTGAAGCGTCAGGATTTCAAAAATATCATCGGTATAGTTGACTGGTAACTGAGTGGAATTGGTATAAAACGGAGCAGCCCCCTGCGTAAGATTCTGCTCATTGGCACAAATAATATCAGGATGTTTCTTTTTATCCAACATGGCAAGTCTGTAGGATGTTCCTTCAGCGGGTGTAGCCTCCAGATTGATCAAATCACCGGTTTCTTCTTGGCGTTTTGCAATCAGATCTCTTAAAAAGTCCATGACATACAGGGCAAAGTATTGACCTTCGGCAGAGGCTATGTCCTTTGACAACAGATTAAGACATGCCTCGTTCATCCCTATTATACCAATAGTTGAGAAATGATTTTTCCAGTAAAAACCGGTTCTCTGTTTTATATTCCGAAGGTAAAAACGCGAATAAGGATACAAGTTGGCATCTGTGAATTTTTCCAGAACCTTACGTTTTATAAGCAGACTGTCATGTGCAAGAATAGCCCTTTTTTCAAGTAAGGCACAGAACTCTTCAGGGCTTGATGTTTCATATGCTATACGTGGCAAGTTTATGGTAACCACACCTATGGAACCTGTAAGAGGATTGGCTCCGAACAGTCCGCCTCCCCGTTTTATAAGTTCCCGGTTGTCCAATCTCAATCTGCAGCACATGGACCTGGCATCTTCAGGAGACATATCTGAATTTACAAAGTTTGAGAAATATGGAATGCCGTATTTTCCCGTCATTTTCCAGATATCGTTATAATTGGGGTTCTCCCAATCAAAATCCTTGGTAATATTGTATGTAGGAATAGGAAAGGTAAATACGCGTCCATTTGCATCTCCAGACATCATTATCTCTGCAAATGCCTTGTTCAGCATATCCATTTCCCGCTGAAAATCCCCATAACAGGCATCCTGTTCTTTGCCGGCAATTACCACCGGCTGATCTTTCAGGACAGATGAAGGATTAAGATCCATAGTGATATTGGTAAAAGGGGTTTGAAAACCTACACGGGTTGGAACGTTTACGTTAAAGACAAACTCCTGAAGGGCCTGTTTTACCTCCCTGTAGTCCAACCCGTCATAACGTATAAAAGGGGCAAGCAGGGTGTCAAAATTTGATATGGCCTGTGCACCTGCGGCCTCTCCCTGCAGGGTATAAAAGAAGTTTGTAATCTGTCCCAGAGCAGATCGCAGATGCCGTGGTGGGGCGCTGGCAACCTTGCCCTTTACACCTTTGAAACCTTCCCTGAGAAGGTCCATCAGATCCCAGCCTACACAGTACACGGAAAGCAGGCTCAGATCGTGAATATGAAACAGGCCATTTATGTGTGCTTCACGTATATCGGGAGGATAGATGCTGTTCAGCCAGTATTCAGAGGTAATTTCTGAGGATATGTAGTTGTTGAGCCCCTGGAGAGAATAGCACATATTGCTGTTTTCGTTGATACGCCAGTCCAGTTTTCGTATGTAGTTTTCTATCAGATCAACATTTGCCTTTGTGGCAATCTGCCGAATCCTGGCATGTTGATCGCGATACAGGATATATGCCTTGGCAGTTTGATAAAAGGGAGAGTCCAGCAATACACGTTCTACAATGTCCTGAATTTCTTCAACTTCAGGGATGGGCCCTAACTGTATCTCGTGGGCAAGGGTTAAAACACGCAAGGTGAGTTTGCGGGCCTCGCGCTCTGTAAACTCACCGGTTGCCTTGCCTGCTTTGGCAATGGCTACTGTTATCTTTTTTGAATCAAATGAAACAATCCTGCCGTCGCGCTTTTTTATTTGATCAAACATATCTCAACCTCTTGCTGTAATTGTTGATCGATGGATGTTGCCCAATTTTTGTATTAACTGTGAGTTACCTGTCTGTTGTCCTGATGAATATTTGTACGCACAGATCAGGCTTTAAGAATGTGATATTTACACAATGTCCGGTGCCTGTGGCTGCAATATTTACCTTTTTTACAGGCCGCAGAAACAAACCTGAAAAGAGTTTAACGGTTGGCAAGGGCCTGTCTGGCCTCATGTTTTTTAATATCGTGACATAATTAATAATACCAATATATTGCGATTGTCAAGTAAAAAAATCTATATATAGTATAACTATGTGTTGTTGCAGAAGAAATTATTGCAAGGCAATATGTGGTTTGCATTTATAATCTATATATAACCATTCAGACAGGGCGCTTCAGATTTGATGAAAGTTTTTTTCTGTGATATTACTTGGTCCTTGTTCATAAACAAGAGGGTTTGTTCGGGGTCAGGGTATGTCAAAGATTTGATTGCGGCAATGTATTTCAAATATCAGGGCATAACAATGCAGACAAAACTAACTGTTACCCCCGGTCTGTTTTATGGATAGATAATAGTTACGGAGTCCTTATGTACAAAAAAAATATTCCGGCTTGCTTGATCGTTTTTCTTCTTGTTCTGTTGTCACCCTGTGTCATAAAGGCAGAATTGCCTCCTCTTTCAGGTGCTATTGATAAGGGGCTGTACAAAGGCCGGAGCAAAGAGATAATAGCGGTTATCAATAAACGCCAGGATATGGCAGACAGATTGATAGCCGAGGTAAAAGACATCCTCTCGCAGTCCTCTGCTGTTAATATAAAAACAAGGGCCCTGATAGAAAATACGCTGGAGGCCCTTCAAGGATTGTCCTTTCAATTAACAGGGCTTAAATCAGAGGTCAAAAGGCCTGTTGATTTTCCGTTTACCATAGCTGCACTGGGACTTCCTCCTTATCCGCTTGAAGCATTTGAAAGCAGAATAAATCTCCTTTACAAGCTTGAACAGCAGCTTTCAGAGGGAAAACAGAGGCAGAAGGATTATGATGAAAAAACAGATGTACTGGAAAACAATCTGAAATCTCTGTTCCTTGAGTACACAAAACTAAAGGCTATGCACCCCAGCAGTATTACAGCGTATATGAAATTGGCCCGGATACTGAGTTTGCAGGTTGAATATGCCCTGCTCCAGATAAAAAAGGCCAAGAATGAAAAATATCTTTCTTACCTTGCAGAACTGCATGCAAAAGATTTGAAACAGATAAAAAGCATTTTTGACAGTTTAAAGATAACAAAGGAGAACATAGAAAAGGCGAAAAAAGAAAAGGATATTGTTGCTGTCAGAGAGAAAAAAGAAATAACAAAATTGGATGAAAAGTACAGACAGGCAAGTAAAAGTGCAATTGTTTCCGAAATAAAGCTTGATAATATTATAAAAAGACTTTCTTCCAACGGATTGAGTAAATCTGTGATTCAGCTTTTGCGTGCAGAAAAAGACAGACTTGAGATTGTTATTCAAGGCTATCACATCACACAACAGAATATCAAGCAGGAAAAACTTGCCCTGAACCTTGGAAGAATTGAATCCTCATTTCAGTATGACTGGATCGCTACTTATGCGGCTTTTCCAAAGGCTAAAAAGCCTGCAGAATTTATAGAAACGTCCATAAAACTTATGGATGATCTGGCTGCAGGTTATGAAAGACTTACACAGCAGATTATAGATATAAGCAGAACAAAATCCGATCTGGTCAAAAAGGTGACCGTGCTAAAGAGCTATAAAGGGAATATCTCCAAAAGAGCTATGTACAACATATCTTCTCAATTACACAGGATCCTCAATCTGACAGATTCTCTTTTCCTTAAAACAACTGAAAACAAATACAAATTTGAGGAGTTGAAGAACAGGATAAGTTGCATTGTCAATCTTATGCGGAACAGGGCCACTTGGTTAGACCGCCTACATGTCTGGAGCAAGAACTATCTGTACAAAGGCATGGAAAATATCAAAGGAGTTGCATATTATCCATTGATTACATTGGGGAATACAAATGTAACCCTTATCAGTATTTTCAAGGTGATATTTTTGCTGTTTGCCGGCATTGCAGCTCTTAAAATCATCAGAAAAAAATTAGCTGTCATACTTTTTAGAAAGTTTCATCTGTCTTACGGTGCAGTTAATTCTATCACGACATTGGGTTATTATGCATCCTTGGTACTGGTTGCGCTTATTGCCATGTCTACTGCAGGGCTTGATCTTAGTCAGCTGAGTATTATATTGGGTGCCCTTGGTGTTGGCGTTGGTTTTGGACTTCAGACTGTAGCCAACAACTTCATAAGCGGTCTTATCCTGTTAACAGAACGTTCCATCCGTGTAGGAGATATTGTAACCATAGAGAACAATATTACCGGTGAGGTAAGAAACCTTGCCATAAGGGCCACTGTAATAAGAACATATGATGGAGAAGATATTATTGTCCCCAATTCAGAATTTATTTCCAACAAGGTTCGAACATGGACATATGGCGATGACTGGCGAAGACTGAAAATAAGTTTTGGTGTCTCTTACGATGCAGACCCTGAAAGGGTAAGGAATATTGCCATTGATGTTGCGAGAGAGGTTAAAACCACCGTAGAAGATGAAGATCATCCCATAAGAATACGATTTGAAGGATTCGGAGATAACAGCCTGAACTTCTCTATAAAGGTATGGTGCCGTATGACCCGTCTCAGGGGATATTCAGGTTTGATCAGTGATTATTACTTTGCGCTGTTCAAAAAACTTAAGGAGGCGGATATTGAGATACCTTTCCCTCAGAGAGACGTTCATCTCAGGTCTGTGTCATCCGATATCTTGCAATCCTTCAAGAAGGAAGACAAATAAATAATTATGATGTCAATCCATAGATAAGATGTCTTGTTCAGACGACATCAAGGTATGCAAAAGACCTGACCGGTATTTTAAGGTTTAGGATTTGGGTCCGATGATGCAGGCAAAACAAGCATTAATGGATGGAGACTGATTGGCAGGGGATACAAGATTATGAATACTGTTATGTGTCTTAATGTGTTGATCTGCATGGTTGGTTTTGGGCTGCTATATTGGGGCGCAGAATGGCTTGTAAAGGGATCATCCAGCCTTGCTTCAGATTTTGGAATAAGCCCTATTGTTATCGGTCTTACCGTGGTTGCCTTTGGAACATCTGCACCTGAACTGGTGGTCAGTCTTGTTTCAGCCATTAATGGCAAAAACATGCTTGCAGTTGGAAATGTGGTAGGCAGCAACATATTGAACATAACCCTGGTGCTTGGAATGGTATGTATGCTTAGGCCTATGACAGTACAACGATCTGTTATCACACGTGATATTCCAATAATGCTGGGGATTTCCATCTATCTTGTTGTTATATGTTCAGATTCAGAACTGAGCAGGTCTGACGGCATCACCCTGTTCACATTCAGCATATTATATACGCTTTTCAACTACTATGTTTCAGTCAACAGTTACAAAAATCTGCCACTTGAAGTTACAGAAACCTCATTTGCTGGTACAGAAAAAAAGGCTTCATCCAAGAGACATCTGACAAATATCCTGCTGATTGTTACAGGAATAGCAGGTGTTATATATGGAGCACAGCTTGTTGTAGATTCCTCCGTAAAAATAATGTCTGTCCTGGAGGTCAGTGAAAAGTTTATTGGCCTTACAATAGTAGCCTTTGGTACATCTCTCCCCGAGCTTGCCACATCTGTTGTTGCCGGCATAAGAAAGGAAACAGATATAGGTATAGGCAACCTTATAGGCAGCAATGTCTTCAACATATCAAGTGTGCTTGGCTTGACCTCCATTGTAAGACCAATATCTTTTACAGGGGGGATTGTCAAAAACGGATTAATTGCAGACTTCTCCATCATGATAGTAGTAAGTGCCTTGCCATGGGCAATTATGCTGAAAACCCGCTGCCTTTCACGTAAAAGTGGAGGAGTTCTCCTCTTTTGTTACATCTGTTTTATCATCTACCTGTATTTTTTCAGAAACATGGGATAATTGCCCTGTTCCTCGTTTTCTTGCATGCCCCTGAAGTGCGGACATAGAGGTAGACTGCTGCATACATACCAAGACCCTATGATGCAGTCATGGCAATGAAAAGGAACAGTATGAGGACAAAGAGCATATATCCTGCATAGGTGTTTATTTTTCCGCCATGTATGCGTGCCAGGGTATTGGCGGTCCACGTTGCAGCACTTGCAAATGGCCGGAGGATCAGTCTGTCTGTCAGGTGTATCTCTCTGCGTTTGCGGCTGATGGCCATCCTAAAATGCTCTGCAATGGTTTTCTGTCGATCTACTGTTTTGGTAGCGAGGATGGCCTCAAAAATCACCCTGACCGGTTGTGCAAAACCAGTTGCAGTATATGTCATCTCAGGTGAAAGATATCTTACTCCGCCATCCCATCTCGGCCGGTATTTTACCTTGCGAAACCTGCCGGCAATAAAATGAACCAGAATGGCAGAAGTAACAAGCATGAATATGAGAGTCACAAACATGTATGATGTGGACATCACAAATACTACCGGATTTTTTTTCCCGCCACGATGGATAACGGCAAGGCCCCGTCCCGGTACGGCACCGCGGCCTATCTGTGCTCCAAGATTGTGAAAATCGGCTACAAACTGTTTTGGCAGTCTGGTTTGCTGCGAGGCATTATTATCATAAAACAGGGGGGGAACAAGCACATCAGCGCCGCTGACATGGGTTATTGGCATTACAGCCTTGTCAATAACGGGAATTACATAGGTTGGCAATACACCAAGAGCAAGGCATACGAATGCAAGAAAGGCCATTGGAGCAAGGGCTGTACGGCCTGTTTCCCGTGCGTTTTTTATTGTATTTGAACGCGGCATACCGAGAAAAGCCATGGCAAAGGCGCGAACAAAACATGTTACAGCAAGACCTGCAGTAAGAGCCAGGCCCGCTCCTGCTGCAACAAAGGCAACCTTAACACCAAAAGATGATATCTCTACGCTACGCAAAAGTGCTTGAAGGGTAAGCCATTCGCTTACAAAGCCGTTAAATGGAGGCATGGCAGAAATGGACAAGGCACCAATCAAAACAAAAAGGCCTGTCCATGGCATCTGTTTTAGCAGTCCGCCGAGACGATCAAGGTCTCTGGTTTTGGTAGATGCCTCTGCCTCTCCAACTCCCATAAAAAGCAGGGTTTTAAAAACCGAGTGATTGAGTAAATGGTAAAAAGAGGCAATAAAGGCCATTGCAGCCGCGATTCTGTGGTTGGTTGCAATAAACAGGGTACCTGCGCCAAATGCGGTAATAACAATACCTGCATTTTCAATGGAACTGTGGGCAAGCAGGGCCTTGAAATCGTTTTCAATGGTAGCATACAGTATCCCTATCAGGGCAGTAATGGTTCCTGTGATCAGTATTATAATACCTGCTGTTGTTTGGGTTACAGGCATGACAGATGCATTAATCCGTACAATACCATACAATCCCATGTTCAAAGTTGCTCCGGCAATAAGCGGGATAAAGGCAGAAGGGGCAGAGACATATGCCTGTGATACCCAGAAATTCAAGGGAATCAGACCTGCCTTCACCCCGAACCCAAAAAATGACAAAAGGAATATTGCCCATCTCATCCCTGTTTCTATACCCGGACTGCCTGCCCTGATGGCATCAAAACTTAATGACCCAACAGTTCCTGCCAACAGTAACAATGCAATCAAAACTGCAAGTGTGCCTGTCTCCCCTATTGCAAGCATCAAATATCCTGCTCGTTCCCTGGCGTTCATGGTAATCATAAGATATATGATAATTGACATGATTTCCCATGCAACAAGGAACAAGAAGATATTTGAGGCAATAGGAATCATTGTAAGGGAAATCAGCAAGATCAGATACAGCGAGGCAGAGACATGTGGAAAGAGACAATCTTTATGCAGCCGGTTTGCTGCAAAAATTGAGGCAGGCATGGCAACCAGGGCAGTTACTGCAAGAAAAAAGGCTGCAAGACGGTCAATAGAGACAGTTAACGAGCCTATGCCCGGGATAATCCACAGTGAGGCATGAAAGGAATTACCGGTAAGCAGAACAACTGTCCCACATATAAAAACAAATAAAGATCCCATACATCCAAACAGGGCAAATAAACGGAAGGTATTTTTACCAGAAAAAAATATCGTTGCCAGTATTCCTGCAAAATATAACAAAAGACCTGTTGTCAGCAGGGACGCTACAGAAATCATGTTATTTGACTCCTTTTCTTGTAAATCAAAAGATGAGAGTTCTTCCCTTTGGAGTTACAGTTGTGTTATTGATTATGAAAACACATTACGACTTTGCAGCAGTATCATACAAAGGTATATGCGGCAGGTAAGACAGGTAACAGTTAAGTTATCCAGCAAGTTGCCACAGTCCTCTTAAAAAAGGCCATTTATTACATCTGTTCAGGAGCGGCGGGGGTATGCACGTCTGAAAAAACGGTATTTCGGCCTGTTACAGTAAGCAGACCGTGCAAAATGGCAAGAGGTGGAGGTGGACAACCAGGGACTTCTGCATCAACGGGCAGGATCTCTGAAACACCGGCATAGGTGACAAAATCAGGGCCAAAGACACCCCCACAAAGGGCACAGGCACCCACAGCCATAACCCGTTTAGGTGCAGGCATGGCTTCATAGGCCTTTAATAAAGGGAGTTTCATATGTTCTGTAACCGGGCCGACTACAATGAGAAGATCTGCCTTGCGAGGTGTTGGCGTTATAAAAAAACCCAGCCTGTGCATATTATAGAAAGGATTGTTCAAAAGTTTGAGTTCGTTAATACATGCCCCGCAATCTCCGGCATCAAGCACCCGTATATGTACAGATGATCTGAATGCCTTTGGGAAAACATCCGATCCATCCTTCATCCTTGCCCACTCAAAGTCTGCCTTCCACGGGACAGGTTCTTTTATATCTCTTGCACACCTGTAACAGTGGATGCACCGCTCATATTCTACATCTATGCCGTTTTCCGTTTTTACCAAGGCGCCTGTTGGACAGCGTAAACGCAGGTCTTCAGGAAAATCTCTACCACCTAATCCTTTTGGCAATCCAGGAGTGATTCCAAGGGTATTATCCTGTTTTTCTGGATAAGGTGTGGTAACGATTCCGGTCTGTAATCCCTTTATAACCCATCTGATCATTTATTTGCTCCTGAATCGGTTTTAACCCTTTAAAATACTCTTTGCTGTTTGTAAAAACAGCCTATCTGTCATTTTCCGCCACTGATAGTCCAAATGTAGCGAGGATAATAGGAAAATCCTGAAAGGCAAAATTCTCTGAGGCAAAATGGAATCCGTGCCAGTTGGCAAATGAGGGGGATATTATCCGGTACCTGTTGATGATTCCTTTCTCGTCAATACGAATCCAGTGCCATGATGCGCCACGCGGTGTCTCAATACCTGCAAATGATATCCCTGGCCTGATTTTGCAGGAGGAGATGATGTCTCCCCTTGATAACATATCAACGGTCTGTTCCATAATATAAAAAGATTCTCCTAATTCATCAAACAGTATACGAAGCCTTGCATAACTGTCTCCCTCTTTTTCACAGGGCACACCAAAATCAACCTCATTGTATATACAGTAGGGCTGTATAAGTCTGAGATCATTATTACATTTTGATCCGCGGGCCACAGGTCCTACCATACCGTACTCTTCTGCCTGATCCTTTGCAACAATGCCTACTTCCTCGATACGGTCCAGAAAACTGCTGGTGTTGGACAGGAGTTTCTCAATACCCTTTGCTGTCTGGACAATTTTGTTGAGTTTGGTAATGGCTTGTCTGCATGCTGTATCATCCACATTCTTACTAAGTCCGCCCGGAACTGCCAGACCGAAGAGATAGCGGTGACCGGCAAGTATATTGGCAAGTCTGAGTACCTCTTCTTCAAGAATAGCCATCTGGTTGGCGGCAACTACAAGACCGGTAGAGTTACATACAGCCTCAATGGTTCCGAGATGACTTCTGAAACGTTCCATTTCTGCAAAAAAGACACGCAGAATCTGTGCTCGCTCAGGAACAGTTACATTACATAGCCTTTCAACCGCCATACAAAAGGCAAGGCCGTGAGAAAAGGCAGTAGTGCCTGCAAAACGTTCAGATAACAGGAGGACATCATGATACATGCGTCCTTCCGCCTTTTTTTCTACTCCCCGGTATTTAAAAAAAAGCCTTGGAGATGCACAAAGAACTTCTTCTCCTATTGTTTCCAGTTGAAAGTATACAGATTCCGCATCTCCGGAAAACACGGGGCCTACAGGCATAACAAAGGCTCCCGGAGCGGTGAGGATCCTTTTTGGGTGCCAGTCAGGTTTTGGCCTGTGCACGGGAATAACATCTTTCGGGTCAAAACCTCTGCGCATAGGTTCCAGTCCCTCTTGCCAAACATCATCGTGCAGGATAAAGTCCCCGAGACGTGGATGGCCCTCAAAAGTTATCCCAAAGAGATCTTCTGCCTCACGCTCATGCCAGTCAGCAGCATGGATATATCTGCTTACACTTTTAAAACCCCTTTTTTCAAGAGGTGAGCTGACCTTTGCCAGGAGAGAGCCCTGTTTTTTCTTGCCTGTGAAAAGATAGTAAAGATCCCACTGGTCAGTATTTTCTTCAACAATCAGGCCGGAAAAACAATAATCTTTTTTATGAAACAACCAGTCACATACAAGAGGAATCTGTTCACACCTGCATTGGAATTCGGCACTTTCCGGATATGTATTATGATTGATCCTGATATCAGGCCATATAGATTGTGCCTGCTCAATAACCTCTTGAATTTTCATGGTACTATCCTCCCATAGTTGCAGCGGCAAGCATAAGCAGTTTGTACAACGCTCCATGGATATAAAACCCAAGAACAACAACAGGCAGTGCAGCAATAACAAGGGTAAGCTTGCAGGTTATGGGCAATGGAGAGGAAATGCCCTTTTCACTGGCTTCATCTGATCCAAAAACCATACGGCTTACATGATTCATTATGGCAAAAAATGCAATTGCAATGAACAATGCCAGCAGACCTGTTACAAAATATCTTTGCTGATGCAGACCCGCCCGCAGAATCGAAAATTCACTCATAAAGAGGACAAAAGGCGGCGCTCCGGCAATGGCCAGGCCTCCTGACAGAAGAGCCACACCTGTTGCAGGTGCCCGTTTTATCAAGCCATGTACCGAGCCAATATCCCTGGTTCCCATAAGCAGCAGTACACTGCCTGCAGCATAAAAACAGAAAGATTTGGTAAGTGCATGACCAACAATCTGAAGCATTGCACCTGTATGAGCCATGCCTCCTCCGATTCCGACTGCTGTAAGAATAATGCCCATATGTTCAACAGTGGAAAAGGCAAAGAGCCGTTTGTAGTCACGTACTTGCAACAGCAGAAAGGCCGCTGCACCAACAGAAACAAGTCCAAATGATATCAGCCACATATTTGCATGTATGGAAGGAACAAGCCTGATTATGGGCAAGAGCCTTAGTATAACATATAGGACCACCGTAGTTTCAACGCCGGAAAGGAGTGCGCATACAGGTGAAGGAGCCTGACTGTGGGCATCAGGAAGCCAGGTATGAAGCGGTACCAGGCCAACCTTGGCACCAAGACCTGCAAGAATAAAAACAAATGACGCCTTGAGCAGAACCGGAGACATGTGTGGGGCAATCAGTAGCAACCCTGACCAGGTATAGGAGTCTATGTTTGCATGTCTTGCCGCCCAGTACAGTATAAGGAAGCCCAAAAGGGCAATAGCCGCCCCCATAAGTGTAAGCACTACATATTTCCAGGCAGCCTCAAGGGCCTCATGGGTATTTTCAAACCCTACCAGGAGTACAGAGAACAGGGTTGTCAGCTCAAGTGCAATCCATACCATATTAGGTTCCTGAAGCAGCGGAACAACAAGCATGGAGAAGGTGAAAAGATTGAAATTTGAATAATAGCGTCTGCTTTCTCCCCTATCAAGATCCATGTATCCTGCAGAAAACAGGGATGCAGTCATATTGACAAACGCAACAAGCAGAAGGATCAGTATGCCAAAGCTATCAACGGCAATCCAGCCAGGGATGGAAACAAGTACGTGTTTTGAAGAGCAAATCACTTCCATGGCTGAATACACTGATAAAACAAGGACACCTGTTGCACCAGTCAATGTTATGAATGCACCAAAACGCGCGCGATCGGTTAAAGCAGAGAGTGCTGTGGCTATCAGCGGTATTATCACAAGAACAATAAGGATCATTTATATGGCTCCTCCCTGAGTTTTTCAAGCCTGCCAACCGTAGTTGTTCCAAGGTGTTTATGAACCCTGCGGGTAAGTATTGATACCACAAAAATCAATATAAGGAGGTCAAAAACCAGTGCCAATTCAGATATAAGCGGCAAATCAGGTGCAACGGCAATTCCGGCAAAAAAGGCACTGTTTTCCATGGCCAAAAGACCTAAAAGCTGAGGAACAGCCTCACGCCTTGCAGTAAGGGTATATGCACCTAAGAACAGCCCTGCAAGACCAATGGGAATGTTTATGTATAGGGCTTTTGCGGCAGATACTGCTTTTAACCAGGGCAGACTGAGAAAACAGGAAACAATCGTAAGTACAAGGGCAATAATCAGGGATGCCGGTATACTTACGACCTGATCTATTTCACGCCGCGTATACACCTCTTCACCGAGCATGTGCAGCAAAATCCATGGAAGGATCCATACCTTAGCAATAAGGTTTATTGTGCCTACCGCCATCAGATGGACTGAAAAAGGGATTATACCAAGCATAAATGCAGAGACTGCCAAAAAGAACGACTGAAAGACAAAAAACCTTAGGCAGGCCCTTACCTGCCTGGCAACAACAATGCCAAAGGTAGCAACAATAAAAAGGCCTCCTGCAAGCGCATTAAGATTGGATACAAGATCTGTCATACCTGTAAATACCGTCATTGCCTGCCTCCTAATGTGTAAAGGCACTGGTAAGCATCGCAATAACAGCGATCACAAATGCAGTGCTCATAAATTCACTTATCCGAAACAGTCTCAGCTTTGCAAGAGATGACTCAATGATGACCAGAAATACAATAAATGCAAGGATCTTAAGCAATACAAGGGGAATTGCTACAAGAACATCCATTAAATCTAATGTTGCCGCCAGTCCCCACGGGGTAAGAAGAACATTCATAAAAATAATCATCAGCACAAAGAACTTCATCCATCCCCCCCATTTCATAAGGGCTGCACTCCGGCCGGAATATTCCAGACCTTTTGATTCTTCTATCATGGCAAGTTCAAAATGGCCCGAAGGATTGTCAACAGGGATACGACCTTTCTCTGCCAGTATGAGCATTATAAAGGCAAAAAGCAAAAGGATATGAGAAGGTTCAAAGAAATTAGAAAGAGGGGTTACCCATTTTTGCTGGACAATAAAGGGTATGGTGGAATCAGCTACAAAAGAAACAGTAAAAAAAACAATGAGAAAGATTGGTTCTGCAAGAAAGCCAACCATACGGGTACGGCTTGCCCCCATTGCTCCATATGGGTTTGCTGTATCAACTGCTGCGAGGGCAGCAAAAAAACCGCCCAAAGCCAGCACAAAACCTGCTCCAACCATGTCTGCCATGAATGCCCAGAAAAGGGGATAACTTGTCAAAACAGGAATAAGCAGGCTTACAAACACAGGGCCTACAAAAACGATATATGGAGTTACTCGAAAGATCCAGGAACTTTCTTCCGGAACAACTTCATCTTTATTAAACAGCTTCAAGAGATCACGATAAGGCTGAAATATATCAGGTCCCTGTTTAGATTGAACAATTTCCTCCAAACGATTAAGGATGCCGGCCGCCAGGGGAGAAAAAACTATGACTACCAGCGCCTGCAGAATATTGAAAAGGATGTATTTGCTCATTAAATTCTCCTTCAGCATTACTGGACTGGCGACTATTCACAAATATACGCAGGGTATATAACAAATTTCCCTGTTCTTTGGATCTGTCAGGGCCCCAATTCCGCTGCATAAAAGCAGAAAGCCTGTTTCATAAGTAAAAAAATTGCGTATCAGCTCAATAATAGGGGGATAACAGCGAACGTGCCATCCTGCCCCTGTTTATTGAACTATTACAAAATTACAAAAATCTCGTCGCTGTCCTGTAGGAAGAGGTCCAAAGTATTATATGAAGGCATACTATAGCAGATCACATATGTCTGTTGCACAGAGAGAGCAGCAGGCACGGATATCCAAAAAAGGTCATCAGACAAGGTTGATTTGTTCAGGAAAATACAACAGAAATATCAGGAATGAAAAAAGGGAAGGGGGCTTAAAAACAGCCTGTTGGTAAATACAGAATAGAACTGCAGGGTATGTTAGAGTCCCTCCCTTTAAAACAACCATCCTGACCGCAAATACGGAAACCTGACGCAGAGAATCCTGTTTTTCACACTGGGGTTGATCAGCTTTATTACCGGCCCCGGTGTAAAAACCTGTACGGCAGGAGTCATTATCCCTTGACAGGGCGTTTATTCGGGGGACTCCATCCCCAGCCATTTGATTTTCATCCACAAGTGGATGTGAAAACCGGATATGATTTATAGTTTAACTCTGTACTTTTGATGTTTAAGGATATATCAGTGCGAAATATAAAAAGTCAAGCCAAAAAAACACTCATGGCTGCCTTGCAGCTATACAGAAAGGAATAAGAAAAGGGAAACAGAGAGTGTTTTTATCTGTTTCCCTTTTCAAGACACATTAAGTGTATCCGTTTTTTAACCGCCTATGGATTTCAATATGACTTCAAACATCTTACCCAGATCCGGGATCTTAAAAACAAGGATGAAAGCGATAACCAATGCATAGATACAGAGAGATTCAATCAGGGCCAGACCAATAATCATGGTAGTCATGATTTTGCCGCCAGCCTCAGGATTTCTCGCTGTTCCCAGCAGGCCACTACTGATGGCATTTCCCATGCCTATGCCTGTACCAAAGGCAGCAAGACCTATCCCGATACCTGACGCAATTGCAATGCCGAAAAATATCCACAGTCCTGCAGCCTGCACTGTACCTTCATCAGCAAGGGCAAAAGAAGCTGATCCCAAAATCATCAGCATAACCAAAATTCCAAACGATGTTTTCCTATACATGTTCCCTCCTTTTATAATTTTTATGGCCTTCTTCCACGACAAACCCTGATGTAGAAATCTGGCTGAAAACGGTCATCTTTCCAAGATCACAGCTTGCAAAAAAATATTTCTGGCAACTCGTTGATTTTCCGAAAATATTTTTTGCATATCACAAAACCTGGAAAAAGGCATTTTTGAACAGATTTCTACATATGCCGTTGGTATTATATTACATTAGCTTGTCTTTATATCACAGATTACAATTCCGGCAGATATTCGGAGTGGAGACAACAGACATGACAATTTGCAAAATCACATCTGTGTAACGTTATGTCAAGCAATATTTTACATGACCAGTTGATTTTACCAGGTTTGCAGGAAAGGCGTCTTTTGCAGGCCCGAAGGGTTTAACCTTTAAGTTTGTCTGCAAATGGGTAATAGATATTTCCTGTTTAATGGGCCTCCTCCATAGCGCCTACAAAATACATTATTGCCAGCAACATAAACACAAGTGCCTGAATAAAACTGACAAGAATACCGAGAAACATTATCGGTAAAGGTGCCAGATATAACCCTGCCAGCATAAAAAGGATTGAAAGAACCAGTTCTTTTCCGAATATATTGCCATATAGTCGTACACTCAATGACATAACCCTGGCCAAATGCCCAATTATCTCTATAGGTAACATTAAAGGAATCATCCACCATACAGGCCCCAGAAAATGTTTAACATATCCTGCGCCATGATATTTTATCCCTATATAGTGGGTATATACAAAGGTACATAAGGCCATAGCAAGGGTGGTATTAAGATTGGCAGTAGGAGAATAAAAGCCGGGGACAAGACCAATCAGATTTGCTGCAAAGATAAAAAGAAATATGGTAGCAATAAAGGGAAAAAAGGATTTTCCCTCAGGACCGGTAATTTCAAGCATAAAATTCTCAAGTTTCTCTATAATAACCTCAAAAAAATTCTGTCCTTTTGTTGGAAGAAGCTGAATTCCCTTTGTAACCGTTATGGCACTTCCAACCATAACAAGCATAATCAGCCAGGTGTATGTAACATGGACATAATGTTCAGCAAAATGCCCTAATCCAACAGAAGACAAAATTGTATTTATAAAAAAAAGAGGCTCATGTTCCATATAAGTTACCTCACTGTTTCATTAATGGCCATGAAAGACATCATTAGTTAACCGCTATCTTGGGTTTTTTACAGCCATGCAGAAAAAACTCGGCCTTGCTGTAGAAGGATTTATAAAAGACACAAACATATATCCCTTCATAACATGGCTTTTTATACAAGACTGATTACAGCGCCTTTAAAAATAATTATTTGAAAAAACAGTAAGATGGCAATTTATAAAAAATGGAAAGAAATCATGTTTCTTGCTGGTTTATCCAAACCTTGTTGCAGGATAAACGGCAATTGTGACAATACTGATAATTACAACAGAGAGACCAACAGCCACACCCAGTATATCAACCTTGCCTATGTTGCACAGTATATAAACAATTGTAACAATCATTGCAAGCCTAAAATAAAAATTCAATATGATAGAAATCTTTTTCCTGTGAAGTGGCATATCTTTCAAAAATGTCCTGTCTATGGTCTTGTGTAAAGAATTGAAATTTGCAATTACAATAAGTCCTCCCATGAAGACTCCTAAGGTAAATACAGGAGCCATACAAAAAAAGCTGATTCCTCCAATGATCATAAGTACCCACCAATTGCGGGCTGAAATTTCATCTAAAGTCTGTTCCCTATTCATTTCAGTCTGTCAGTTTTTTTATACATAATATAAAGGGTTCTGAATGCGGCAGCAATCCCAAAACCCAAAAAAATAAAAAAGAACCAAGGCCCTGTATCGAATTTTTTGTCAATATAGTAACCGGCAAACACACCAAGAGCAATGGATAAGGCCATGGCCAGCCCTAATGTGCTTATATATCCTAAGATTCTGACAGTACGTTTTGTATCCTCATCCATAATACAGTGCTCCGGACAGCGAAATCATGTTATTTACAAATGTCATATCCGCGGTCACTGATATACAGCAAGTTATGAATAGAGACTATTTAAAGACTATCAGAGAAGGATCATATTCCCGGGGTTTGACATAGCCCAGAAGATTTATAACAGTTGAGGCTACATTGGACAGACCAGGACTATGGAGAGAAGCCATAGCATATTCATTATTGTAACGGGAATCATGAATAACAAATGGAACAGGATTCAGGGTGTGCGAAGTTTTAATAACCTTTTGCCCGTTTTTATCTATGGTAAACATCTCATCCGCATTTCCATGATCAGCCGTAATTATTGCAATACCTTCAAGTTCATCTATAATCTTCAAAAGATCGCCTATACAACTGTCAACCGTTTCTACTGCAACTATGGCCGCTTCCATAACTCCTGTATGACCAACCATATCTCCGTTTGGAAAATTCAGACGGCCAAAACGACATGTCCCCCCTTTTAACAGCTCAATGGTTTTATCTTTTATCTGTTCGGCCTTCATCCTTGGAGCCTTGTCAAATTCAATTACGTCGGAAGGGATTTCAATGTATGTCTCCAGTGATTGATCAATATATCCTGACCTGTTACCATTCCAAAAATAAGTCACATGACCAAACTTTTGTGTCTCTGATATAGCAAATGAGGAAATACCTTCTGCACATAAATATTCGCTGACAGTTTGTTCAATTACCGGGGGATCAACCAGAAAATTCGGCGGAATATGTGTATCGCCATCATATTCCATCATGCCCGCGTAATAGACATCGGGCAGAGGTCCTCTGTCAAATTCATTAAAATCCTTTTCTGTAAAGGCACGGGATATTTCTATGGCCCGATCTCCTCTGAAATTGAAACAGACAACTGCATCTCCATCAGCAACAGGTCCTTTTGGGTTGCCGTTTTTATCTACAACAACAAAGGGATCTATGTACTGATCTGTTATATCAGGATCTTCTGCATAGTATGTACGGACAGCCTCTTCTGCGGAGGTAAAAGGTCTTGCCTTTCCAAGTACATGAGTTTCCCATCCGCGTTTTACTATGCTCCAGTCTGCATTATAGCGATCCATAGTTATCTTCATTCGACCGCCGCCAGAGGCAATGCAATAAGAAAACCCGTTCTTGTCAGAAATGTCTTTTAACCTGCGTTCCAGAGGCACAATATAGTTCAGGGCCGACTTTTGCCCTACATCCCTGCCATCAAGCAGTGCATGAACACGGACATTTTTAATGCCTGTATCTACACATCTTTCTATAAGTTTATAGAGATGACTGATGTGAGAATGTACGTTTCCATCAGACAGAAGCCCTAAAAAATGTACAGTCCCTCCTCTCAGACCGCGCTGAACAATCTCTTTCCACACAAAAGATTTAAAAATCTTTCCTGTATCAAGAGCCTTTTCCACAAGTTTGGCACCCTGATCAATGATCCTGCCTGCCCCAAGAGCATTATGTCCTACCTCGCTATTGCCCATATCTTTATCAGAAGGCAGACCGACTGCAGTGCCATGTGCCTTGAGCTTGCAATACAGGGAAGATGAAAACAGTCTGTCAAGGTTAGGTGTCTGAGCCAAATAGACGGCATTGGTTTCATCTTTTTTACCTATGCCTATTCCATCCATAATTACAAGAAGCAATGGCCCTTTTCTTCCGTTAAAGACATCTGATTTTTGTAGCTTAAGAGGTTTTATATGTGGCATCAATCTGGCCTTGATGAACATCAGTGTTCATTAACAAACATCCTTTTTTGCAATATCTGCATCTGCTCCGTAAAATACAAGATCTGTTGTATTTCGGTCAATCTGTTGAATCATCTTGTTTTTCTCTTTCTTCTGCCCGGATTGTCAATGCAGATACGCAGACAGACATAAAATGTATCTGTACATCTATCCTCCCTGTTTTTTTAAGGAATGTAGGTCTTGCAGGTCAAAGGGCTGATTTTGTACAAAAAGCATTTTTTTGCTTGAAACTATCCTGAAAAAACCTGACAAGGGCTCATGCCATGCAATTCCTTGATTCCACCCGGTTGATCGGATCTGCAGTTTTCTGAAAAACAGACTGTTAAGACATCAAATCAGCGGATCAATGAACCGATTCTTCGTACGTCTGTCAGGTTAAAGGAGCAGTCTTTTAAAAGTTATACACACCTTTATTCGTTAACGATAGTTTTCAATGCCTTGCCCGGTATAAATTTAGGAACATTTTTTGCCGCAATGGTTATCTCTTCTCCTGTTTGGGGATTTCTTCCCTTACGGGCATTCCTGTTTTCAACCTTAAATGTTCCAAAACCAATCAGAGTTACCGTGTCTTTCTTCTTCATGGCATTTTTTATTGTATCAAGGACACAATCTACAGCAGCCTGAGCTCCTTTTTTGCTGCCAACAACCTTTGCTACTTCCTTTATCAAATCGCTTTTGTTCATTGCAATCTCCTTTTCCAATTAGGTTTGAATTTAAAACATACTTTTAAAAGCCATTATGATTTCATCCATAAATGACCATGTTCCGTGATACTTGCACCTGCTCCATGAAAACATAGAATCATCGCAATTAACATGCGAAATAATTTGCCTGTATGCCGTTCGGACAGGACAGGCAACGCACAGACAGACCAACTGTCAAAAGGGATTAAAAACAAACACGTGAAAGTTTTGAATTGTCAGATTGGTCCCTTTCAGAAACAAAAAGGTGAAGACTGTAGTTATCTGGTTGTTATCTAAGATTTTTTGGTGCCGGAGGTCGGAATCGAACCGACACGGGCGCACGGCCCACTGGATTTTGAGTCCAGCGCGTCTACCAGTTTCACCACTCCGGCAATGTGGAATAACTGCTGTGTAGCCTGCAAGATTACCAATACACTTAACAGATGACTTTGTAGAATGTCAATATTATATTGACTTGGAAATATAAAACATATATAATATATTTTACACGATGTAACTTTTGATTTGTAAAGGAACAGGTAAAATCAGGGGCTGTAGCTCAGGTGGGAGAGCGCATGACTGGCAGTCATGAGGTCAGGGGTTCGATCCCCCTCAGCTCCACCAACAGGTTATAATATAAAGGGGACAACACTTTATTTAGGTGTGTCCCCTTTATTTGTTTATTTGTTTTATGCACCTTCTGTTTTTGTCAAGACCTTTACATAACGTTCGTTTTTTTCTGGCTTGTATACAATATCGTTAAATCTTTTATCTTTATTGAACCTGAAAAAACCGAATATACTGCAAAGGTCTTATGGTAGGGAGGTTACAATCCTACTTCTGCCAAATCGGGGCCGAGATAAGTGCGTTCATTTTCCCCAAGGCAGCCAAGAGAAAGGCAAATCAGAGTCCAGATGTGAACAGTATGGTAATTGCCTTTATAGAAATCGGCAAGATCATGAATTTGAGCATGGCAATTATGACAACCTGTTATACAGTAATCTGCTCCTGTCGCTATGATCTGGTCAAATTTCCTTTTGCCATACTGACGTCGTTGTTCATTAATCCCTGCCTGCAAAAAACCGCCACCGCCGCCACAGCAGTAATTGTTGGATTTGTTGGGAATCATATCAATAAAATTTTCTTCTCCCACCAGAGATTTGACCACAAATCTTAGGTCATCTGCTACTGCGTCTCCGAAACTTTTACGAACGATCTGACAGGGATCCTGAACGGTGAATTTGACCTTGAGGTCTTTATTCCAGTCGGAATTTACCTTTAATTTCCCTTCCCTGATCCATTTGGCATAATATTGATATATACTTGCTACCTCAAATTTGTGGTCTATATTGAATTTTTTCAGTCCGGCCCGGACTGCATAAGTTATATGACCTCACTCGGTATTAAGAAAGACCTTGCAGCCAAGATCATCCGCCTGTTTTGCGCTTGTTTCTACCAGATGACGCCAGGCATCATCATCAGCGAGAAACATACAGTAATTCTCAGCAGCCCATCCTTTACTGCCATAAGTCCAGTCTGCACCGGCGATATGAAGTATCTTCCACAAAGGCACCATTTCGTCCGGTTCTGTTACTGGTTCACGGGAATTTTGATTCAGAAAGAAATATGCCCCCTTTTTATCAATCGGGGCCTGCAGATCTTCAAAACCGGGCTGTGTTTCTTTTACCTCTTCAAGCACATCCTCTACAACAAACTGAAAGTCTTCAGGGGATGCTCCCATAGCACTGCCTGAATCATTTCTGAGTGCCATATCACAGGACCCCCGAATTCCCTTGGGCCTTTCATCCCGCGGCCAACTTTTTCTTGCCAGGTATATTATCTGGGGTATATCCACTTTCATTGGACATACATAAAGACACCTCTGGCACATGGTGCACATCCATACCCATGGTGTTGATAAAACTTCATCATCAAGACCGAGAGCCACCATTCTCAAAAATTTTCTTGGATCCATATCTTCAAGGCCAGTAGCAGGACAACCACCAGCACAGGTCCCGCAGGCAAAACAAAGATTCAAATTACCCTCAGGCAAGAGATCCTGAACCTTTGCCCTGAATGCTCCTTTTCTTTTTTCTAAATCCAAGGCCTCATCTGCCATAGACACATCCTCCATGTTATAAAAAATTATGTTAACAAACAATTTTGTGCTTTTTTACAATTGCAAGCAAATTTATGTAAATGATTCTCATGTCAGTTTGCCTATCATAATAGTTAAAAACCATTTTTCTGATTTTATGCATACCCGTAAAAATCCAGGTTAAAAAATACTATAAACAACAGGGAAAAAAGACAAGGAAAAAATATAATGCCAGTGTGCAAGAAGATCGTTTTTTGTAAAAAAAACAGGACCTGTTAAAAAAATGACAAGGATTTTATCGCTGCTTTAAAGCGCATCATATAGCATGGGTATGAATAAAAACTGCCTGTGTATCCTGATCAGATTTCACGCGTCTTTAAAAATTGTATATCCGGCCACTTTTCCCTGTAATAGTTTAACTGCCATTCACTGGTTGTCAAAAAGGCCAGTGCACCTTCAACATCCCTGGCAATATTGTTCCTGTTCTTCTGTTCAAATTCAGCCAATATGTTTTTGTTTTCACAATCAATCCATCTTGCAACACTGTAATCAACAGCCTCATAGGCTGCATCCACACCATATTCAGATTTAAGCCTTGCCATGGTGATATCAAACTGTAACTGTCCTACCACCCCAAGGATGTAATCATTGTTCACAACCGGACGAAACACCTGGACAGTACCTTCTTCTGTGAGTTGAATCAGGCCTTTTTGCAACTGTTTGGCCTTTAAGGGATTTTTTAGTCTGACCCTTTTGAAAAATTCAGGGGCAAAATTAGGGATACCGGTAAATTTCAATACCTCCCTGTCAGTAAATGTATCGCCTATCTTTATAGTGCCGTGGTTATGAACGCCTATTATGTCTCCGGGATATGCCTCGTCAATATTTTCTCTTGCCCTTGCCATAAATATGGTGGCGTTTGAAAATGATACCTCCTTGTTAATCCGGTGATGGATTACCTTCATTCCCCTTTTGAATTTACCGGAACATATTCTGATAAATGCAATTCTGTCTCTGTGAGCAGGGTTCATATTAGCCTGAATCTTGAAGGCAAAACCGGAAAAATTTTTCTCGTAAGGAGACACAATGCGGGAAACAGCAGGTCTTGGCTGCGGAGGAGGAGCCATTTCTACAAATGTATCCAGCATTTCTTTAACACCAAAGTTGTTTATAGCACTGCCAAAAAAGACAGGGGTCTGACTTCCATTCAGGTAATGCCTGAGTTCGCAGGGGTTTGATGCCCCCTCAAGCAATTCTATATCCTCACGCAGTTCCGTGGCCTGTGAACCAAGCAGTTCATCTAACCTTGGGTCAGACAAATCATTTATTACAATACCTGTACGTTTTGCCGTGTTCTGACCTGGCGTAAACAGATGAAGTTCATGCCTGTACAGGTTGTATACCCCTCTGAATCTTTTGCCCATACCAATAGGCCATGACATGGGGGTTGTTTCAATCTGAAGCTTGTTTTCAATATCATCCATGATATCAAGCGGTTCCATTCCTTCACGGTCAAGCTTGTTAATGAATGTTATTATAGGGGTATTCCTCATTCGGCAAACTTCCATCAATTTTTCCGTCTGCGGCTCCACTCCTTTTGCGCTGTCAATGACCATAAGGGCGCTGTCAACTGCTGTGAGTACCCTGTAGGTATCCTCGGAAAAATCCTGATGCCCGGGAGTATCCAGCAGGTTTATTTCAAATCCCCTGTACCTGAATTTCATAACGGATGTAGTGATTGATATACCCCGTTCCTGTTCTATTTCCATCCAATCGCTTACAGCGTGCCTTGCAGCCTTTCGGGCCTTTACTGCTCCTGCCTGTTGTATGGCACCTCCGAAAAGAAGCAGTTTCTCTGTCAATGTTGTTTTTCCTGCGTCAGGATGACTTATGATTCCAAATGTTCGTCGCCTGTCAATTTCCTTCTTGTTATATTGTTTGTCCATGGTTTACCTTGACTCAGTAGTGCAATTAGATTAAAAAGACATATTTCAAATCAGTTAGCGTATGTTTACAAATAGATTTTTGGTAATAGCGATTTTTCAATTATTTGTACCTGTTGGGCGATCAGTCTGACTGGCCTTGTAAGGGGTTATATCTTTAAAAAAGAGATATCTGTTGCGAGGTCAAAAAAAAGGTGATCCCGCATTGGTCTGTTTGCTGTGTCCAATACAGACAGGCGCAAGGCTTGCGAAACACAGTCACATGGTGCCCATCCGGAAACAGACTGTGGATAACAGTGAGTTTCCAATTTATCAATGAGAATTTTTGTGCAAGATCAGGGGATTATGCAGAGACTAACGTTCTGCAAGAAATCCCGCAGATTGATACCGGGATTGTGCAAAAAGACCATGTTATGGATGGAAACTGCACCTGTTGGGCATATTTGGTGAACTCATATGAAATCAGGGAAATAAAGGATATATGGAAGAGACTAAAAAAACAAGTTCAGTAATTGATGAACGTATCAAAAAAATGCAAAAATTGAAGGATATGGGTGTCCGTATATTTCCTGCGGGCTTCCGGCCTGACACAACGGCATCAGAAGTTGTTGAAAGATTTGGCGGCCTGGATGAACAAGATCTTGAAAAAGACGAAACGGTTTTTACCCTGGCCGGCAGGATTATGGCTATACGCAGTTTTGGAAAGGCCGCATTTATTAACATTAAGGATAATACAGGACGTATTCAGGCATATATCAGAAAAGATAAGGTTGGCGAAGAAAAATTCAACATATTCAAGCTTATGGATATTGGTGATTTTATTGGAATCACGGGAACGGTTTTCAGAACCAGAACAAAAGAATTGAGCATTCTCGTCACTGATCTGGTTTTGCTTTCCAAGTCCCTGCGGCCGCTTCCTGAAAAATGGCATGGCCTTACTGATGTGGAAAAACGGTATCGACAGCGCTATGTTGATCTTATTGTAAACGACAGCGTTAAAAATGTTTTTGTTTTAAGGAGTAAAATTATTCAGGCCATCCGGAAATTTTTCGTTGATAGGGGGTTTACAGAGGTAGAAACTCCCATGATGCATCCTATCCCCGGAGGGGCTGCTGCCAAACCTTTCAAAACCTATCATAATGCCCTGGGGATGGAGCTGTACCTCAGAATTGCCCCTGAACTTTATCTGAAAAGACTGGTAGTCGGCGGAATGGAACGGGTCTTTGAAATTAACAGGAACTTCAGGAATGAAGGTATCTCTACCGAGCATAACCCTGAGTTTACCATGCTTGAATTTTATCAGGCATATGCCACCTATGAAGACCTTATGTCTCTTACTGAAACTCTTGTGACAATGCTTCTCAATGATCTGTCCCTTGGAAGTATCATTGAATTCAATGAACGGCAGATTAACTTTGCTACACCCTGGAAAAGGATTACAATGTACAATTCCCTGAGAGAAATTGGCGAGGTTGATGAAGACGTTTTTACAGATATGGAAGCTGCCCTTAGAACAGCAGAAGAGGTAGGTGTAAGGCTTGATGACAGGGATAGCCATGCCAGGATATTAACAAAGCTTTTTGATCATCTTGTAGAACCGAGACTGATCGATCCTACCTTTATAATCTCTTATCCGACCGATGTGTCTCCCCTTTCCCGACGAAACGATGAAGATCCTTTCTTTACGGACCGTTTCGAGCTTTTTATCGGAGGCATGGAGATAGCAAACGGTTTTACTGAACTGAATGATCCTGATGATCAACGCAAACGATTTGAACAACAGGTAGCATTAAGGGAGGCCGGAGATGATGAGGCACAGTTCATGGACAAGGATTACATAACTGCCCTTGAGTATGGCATGCCTCCTACAGCCGGAGAAGGGATAGGAATAGACCGCCTTGTTATGCTTATGACAAATTCGTCATCTATCAGGGACGTTATACTTTTCCCCCATATGAGATCAAAATAAATCATTATGTATGGAAGGCAGCAAGACACAATCATACCATAAAAACATATGCGCGCCTTTCTGTTGTCTTAACGTGTTTTCACGGATAGAATCATGTCATTTGAATTGTTTCTGGCCATCAGATATCTCATGTCAAAGCGGAACAACACCTTTATCTCCATTATTACGCTTATATCGGTGACAGGCGTTATGGTGGGAGTAATGGCACTTGTTGTAGTACTCTCTGTTATGAATGGTTTCAGAGGTGACATGATGTCAAAAATACTTGGTGTCAACTCCGAGATGCTGGTCCTGAATTTTACCGGACCCTTTGATCATTATTCTGATATAAGCAAAAAAATCAACAAAATACAGGGTGTTGTTGCATCGACTCCCTTTATTTATGCCCAGGTGATGATCAATAATTCAGGCAATGTTTCAGGAGCTGTTTTACGAGGTATTGATCCCGCAACAGTTCCAGGGGTTTTAAACATAAAGGGTATGATAAGAAATGGGAAACTGGCGTCTCTTGTCCACAATGCCCACAGGAAATTTCCACCGGTTATTCTGGGCCGTGAGCTTTCAAAACAAATAGGTGCCTATGTGGGAAATACGGTAAAGATAGTTGCCCCTGAAGGCAAGCTCACTCCTGTTGGGAGGGCCCCGAACACAAAACTTTTTATGGTTGTGGGCATCTTTGATTCAGGCATGTATGACTATGATGCCTCCATGGTATATACAAATCTTAAAGACAGCCAGGAATTACTCGGTATGGGCAACCGGGTCACAGGTATAGCAGTCAAGGTAGATGATATTTATCATACCGGACACATTGCAAAAAAAATCAGCAAGGTGCTTGGCTATCCCTTTACTGTCAAAGACTGGAAAACGATGAACAGAAACCTGTTTTCAGCCCTTAAACTGGAAAAGATTACCATGTTTGTTATTCTGACAATGATCGTACTGGTAGGAGCACTGAATATTATAAGTACACTTGTTATGGTAGTCATGGAAAAAAACAAGGACGTGGCAATACTAAGGGCCATGGGTGCCTCGGCAAAAAGTATAATGTCTGTTTTCATGCTGCAGGGTCTGCTTGTAGGGTTTGTCGGTACATTTTTCGGTCTTGTTTCAGGTCTTGGGATATGCCAGTTGCTTAAAAAATACAAATTTATAAGCCTTCCCGCTGATGTTTACTATATTTCTACCTTGCCCGTTCAGGTGCAGTGGACAGATATATCCATAGTTGCTGTTTCTGCAGTTATTATATCCTTTTTGGCTACACTGTATCCGTCCAGATATGCATCAAAGTTAAATCCGGTAGAGGCATTCAGATACGAATAATAAAAAATACCTTGGAAAAAATTGGGGTTATGCTGCTTTGTGTCAATCTTTGAACCAAGGCCCCCGCTGCACCTGACTTTATGTGCACATATGTGTTAGCAAGGGAGTATTGTGTGCTGGAACTTGTAGGTATTGAAAAAACTTTTACTCATCGTGGAACCATGATGAATATTCTGACCGATATTGATCTCAGTATTAACTACGGTGACAGTGTGGCCATTACAGGGGCATCTGGTGTAGGAAAGTCAACGCTTCTGAATATAATGGGAAGCCTTGACATGCCGACAAGGGGTGTTGTCAGATTTGAAGGGCAAAATCTGTATGAGATGGATGATGACAGGCTGTGTCTTTTCAGAAACACGGAAATTGGCTTTGTTTTTCAATTCCATTATCTTTTGCCGGAACTTAATGCCCTTGAAAACGTTATGATGCCTGCCTTAATTGCCAGATATGATAAAAACAGGGCCACTGACATGGCAAAAGACGTGCTGAAAAAGGTAGGTCTTGAAAATCGTATGACACATCGTTCCGGTGAGCTTTCGGGAGGTGAACAGCAGAGGGTGGCAATTGCACGTGCCCTTCTTATGAAACCAAAGATTATCCTTGCTGATGAACCAACAGGTAACCTTGACTGGAAAACAGCAAGGGATATTGCAGATCTTTTGTTTTCCCTTAACAGGGAGGAAAAAGTGGCTATTGTCATTGCCACACATAACCATGAATTTGCCAACAAAATGTTAAGACAGTTTGAAATAAGGGATGGACGAATAACGGATGTCTCAGGTAAACAAAAAAAAGAGGCCAGTTGAAGATGGCCTCTTTTTTTTAAAAATCCGGTGCATGTAGGTTTTGGACAGGTAAATATTCCGGTAATCCTGTCTTTTTCCGGGATACCCCATGCCTTGCAACCTGATAAATCCGGCTGGAAGCGAGGTTGATCTCCTGGTTTATGCAAAAGATATCCCGTTGCCGGAAGGATTGTTTGTGGGTACTGTCAAAACATGTTGACAGATTTGCAGTAAACTGTTGTTCATAGAATGATTCGATTCTGGTCTGAAAGGATTGATTAATCCGTCAGGAGGCTGGTTCAGAACAGCTTCCTGATTACTATGTTTTCACGGTAAAATTTCATGAAATATTCTCAACACAGACAGTGCATTACATTGTCTTTTACAGTTGTCTCTATATGTCTTTGTCTGTATTTTGCCTCTGTTGGAGATCCAGTTGCATGGGCAGAAAACATTGCACATGGTAAGACAGGGAATGTCTTTTCTTCGCAAAAACCTGAAATAGTAGAAGACGTGATTATCAAAGGGAACCAAAGGATAGAAGATGATGCCATCCTGACAGTAGTGCGAACCATGAAAGGGGATGTCCTGGACTATGAAAAGTTGGACAGGGATCTTCGTGATATATATCGCATGAATTATTTCTCTAATGTAAGCATTGATATCAAGGATGGTAAAAAAGGAAAAATAGTAACATTTATAGTCAAGGAAAAACCTATTATAGAACAGATAAAGTTTGAAGGTAATCATGCAATCAAGGATGAAAAACTGAAAGAAGAGCTGGGTATTGACCTGTACTCTGTATTTGACCGTAATGAGGTAAAGCAGAGTGTTATCCGCCTGATTAACCTGTACAAGAAGAAAGGTTATTATAATGCAGAGGTTCATGCCAAAACAGAAGCTCTGCCACACAATTCTGTGCGTATCAAATATATAATAAATGAACACGAAAAAGTTTATATTGTTAATATCAGAATCCGCGGAAACAGGGCGTTCAGTAACAGTGACATAAAAGGCATCATGCTTACAAAAGAGAAAAACATCCTGTCGTGGCTGACAGATTCAGGATGTCTGGATGACAAGAAGCTTGAATATGATGTTCACAAGATTGCTATCTTTTATAACAATCACGGCTACATCAAGGCAAAGGTGGGTGAGCCTGAGATATATTACGATAAAACAAAAAATGGCCTTGTGGTAACTATTCATATTAAAGAAGGGGTACAGTACAAGATAAACAGTGTTAATGTTGCAGGAGATATAATAAAAGACAGGGATGAAATTCTAAAGATTCTGGAGCTTGAAAAGGGGCAGGTCTTTAACAGAAAACTTGTTCGTGATGACATTGACAATATTAAAAAAATGTATTCTGATGCAGGCTATGCCTATGTAGAGGTGATTCCTGATACACATCAGGATGATAAGAAATTGCTCATTGACATTACCTATAAAATTGTTAAAGGGCCAAAGGTCATTATAGAAAGGATAAATATAACCGGAAACACGAAAACGCGCGACAAGGTTATTCGTCGTGAATTAGAGCTTGCGGAAGGAGACTATTTTGATGGAAAAAAGCTTTCCTTGAGCAAGGAAAATCTTGATCGTCTTGGTTTTTTTAAAAAAACCAAGATTGAAAGGAAAAAGGGCAATGCCAAAAATACCATGGTAATTGATGTGAATGTCCAGGAGGCACGCACAGGGAGTCTGAGTGTTGGTGCAGGCTTCAGTTCCATTGACAGCCTGGTAGCAATGGCCCAGATTTCAGAAAAGAACTTCCGGGGACTTGGTGAAAGCCTGTCTGCGAATCTGAGAATTGGTACAATTACAAATCAGTTCGATGTAAGTTTCCATGAACCGTGGATATTGGACCATCCTGTATCCGGGACAGTGCGTCTGTACAGATGGGGCAGGGAGTACGATGACTGGGATCAGGACAGCACTGGAGGCGAACTTTCCTCTGGTTTCCCTGTAAAATCAATAGATCAATATACATATGCCTGGATTTCTTATCGCTATGATGATTCAGATATAAGCAATGTTGATTCGGATGCTGCATGGGATATAAGGGAAATGAAAGGGGAATGGGTTACCAGCAGTATCGGTGGTGGAATCAAACGTTCTTCTGTCAACAGGGCAGAAAACCCGAGCAAGGGATCAATCAACAGTATTTCGATTGAATGGGCAGGAGGATTCCTTGGAGGGGATAACGAATTTACCAAGATTACGGCAAAAACGCAGTGGTTTTTTGGAGTAACAAAAAAGACGGTCATAATGGTGCAGGGCCGTTGGGGATACATACAGAAAAGAGGCGGCAAGCTGCCGGTTTATGAAAGATTTTTTCTCGGTGGTATTGACACTATAAGGGGTTTTAAATACAGGAACATATCTCCAAGAGATCCCAAAACCGGGGACAGGATCGGTGGCGACAAGATGATGGTATACAATCTGGAATATAGATTCCCGATAAGTGACAATCAGGGTTTGATGGGCCTCATCTTTTTTGATGCAGGAAATGTTTATGGCTCTGGTGAACACTTTTCTTTAAGCGGCATAAGACGAAGTGTGGGCCTGGGAGTACGATGGAAATCCCCTATGGGACCGATTCTCGTTGAATGGGGATACAACCTGGACAAAAAGGAAGATGAAAAGGGAAGCAAACTCGATTTTAGTATGGGAGGATCCTGGTAGAAAGCATATCCGGATAAAAAACATAAGATTTTTCTGTTGCCAGTTTCAAGGCTGTTTTTTTTGCTCCTGCTTTCAGGAGTATATTGCCGGGGCGCTTAGGACAGAAAGATCTGTTTGCCACCCTATGGTTGATCTGTTACATATGGCCTTTGGGATACCCACAATTTAAACAGGAGGACAGTAATGATTAAAAGACATTTTCTTCTGACAGTTGTAATGATAGGAGCACTTGTCATTCCCATCTCTGCTCTGAGGGCGGCAACCCTGAAAATCGGGGTTGTAGATCTCCATGCATGTTTGAGAAATTCCATTGCAGGCAAAAATCTGTTACGTAACCTGGAAAAGAAGAAAGATGCCATGCAGAAACAGATAAGGAAGAAACAGAAAGAGTTGTTGAAGATCCAGGAAAACTTGCAGAAACAGGGAATGATGCTCAGTAACGATGCAAGAGAAAAACAACAGAAGACACTGGAAAGAAAACAGCGCGAATACAAATACTTTGTAGAAGATATGCAGGATACTCTCAGGAAAGAAGAGGCAAAAGGGACAAAACAAATATTGTTGCAACTTCAGGAAGTTATAGGAGACATAGCTGCTGAGGACAAATACAGTCTGATCCTGGAGAAACGGGCAGGAGTAGTTTTTAATGATGTATCCCTTGACATTACAGACAAGGTCATAACAAGATTTGATAAAAACCAGAAATAGATTACATGATCTCATTAGAGAAAATAGCAAAAATAATTAAGGGCACCCTGATTGGTGATGGTGCAGTTATGATTGCAGGGATAAGGCCCCTTGATACGGCTGATAAAGGGGATATTTCCTTTTTTATAGATAATCGATATCTGCATCTGCTTGAAACAACCAGGGCATCGGCTATAATTACAGCTTCATATACTTCTGCCTTTAAAGGTCCTCAGGTTCTGCTCGACAATCCTGAAGCAGGATATGCGCGGGTAGCCGCCTTTTTTGCCCCTGGGCTGTCTGCCTTTCCGGGAATCAGTCAACAGGCCTTTGTAGATAAGTCCAGCTCTATTGGAGAAGGTTCTTCTGTTTATCCCATGACTTATATTGGTAAGGATGCCGTTATAGGAAAAGACGTGATTCTTTTTGCAGGTGTCTTTGTGGGTAATGGGGTAAGGATTGGAGACAGGACTGTTATTTATCCAAATGTCAGTATCTTGCATGACTGTTCTATAGGGAACGATGTTATTATACATGCTGGTACTGTTATTGGCTCTGATGGATTCGGATATACAAGGGATGGAAATGGCTCAATAAAGATACCGCAAACAGGTACGGTTCAAATTGATGATAATGTTGAAATAGGTGCAAATAACTGTATTGACAGGGCTACATTTGAAAAGACCTGGATCAAAAGAGGAGTAAAGACTGACAATCTGGTACATATAGCCCATAACGTGGTTGTAGGTGAAGGCAGCCTTATTGTTGCACAGGCTGGTATATCAGGGAGTGTGACCGTGGGCAGAGAAGCGGTTATTGGTGGACAGGTCGGCATTGTAGACCATGTAAGAATTGGTAACAGGGTCATGATCGGTTCACAGTCAGGTGTACCCAAATCCATTCCGGATAATCAGATACGTTCAGGTTCTCCTGCTCTTCCCCACAGGCTTTTCCTCAGGGTATCAGCCGCCATTCCAAAACTTCCAGGTATGCTGAAGCGTTTGAAACAATTGGAAAACCGTGTAAAAAAACTTGAAAACAACGGGGAGAATTAAGACATGGACCTGCCGATTTATTACGAAGATATTATAAAGATTCTTCCACACCGTTATCCCTTTCTTCTTGTGGATCGTATAACAGAGTTGGAACTTGATAAAAGTGTGGTGGGCATAAAAAATGTAACTGCCAACGAACCCTTTTTCCAGGGACACTTTCCGGGAAATCCGATCATGCCTGGTGTGCTCATTATGGAGGCAATGGCTCAGGTCGGCGGTATCTTGGCCCGCCTTTCCCTTGGAAGTGTTTCAGAGAAGGAAAATACAGCATCTGTCTTTTTCATGACCATGGATAAGGTAAAGTTTCGAAGTCCTGTTGTTCCCGGTGATCAGATCAGGTTTGAGGAAACAGTTATCAGGTCCGGTACAAGAGTATGGAAACTCGATGGAAAGGCATTTGTTGGAGATAAGATAGTTGCCCAGGGCATCCTCGCTGCCACAATCAGTTAGTGCTCATCCAGAAATGGTTTTTGGCCACTATCCGGTTCCCAACCCATGAACGACTTGTCTTTTCATTACATGACATTGAAAACAAAAGGGTATGCCTATTCTTTAACCTATTGAAAGTTCCAGGTTATGACGTACATACATCCAACTGCGGTAATTAGCCCAAAGGCCAATCTGTCTGATGGAGTTCAAATAGGTCCCTACTCTATTATAGGGGATAGGGTTTCCATTGGCAGCGATTCAATAATTGATGCACATGTTGTTATAGAGGGATACACTGAAATTGGTGAGCGCAATACAATATATCCATTTGCTGTCATAGGGACACCTCCCCAGGATATTACCTACAATGGAGAAAAGACCAAAGTTGTTATTGGTAATGACAATATTGTAAGGGAATACGTTACCATACACAGGGCAAGCACAAAAGACAGCCGGAAAACTGTAATAGGGAACAACAACTATTTCATGGCCTATACTCATATTGCTCATGACTGTGTTATAGGCAACCATGTTGTTATGTCGAACCTTGCATCCCTATCCGGTCATGTTTTTGTTGGTGATCATGCCATTCTTGGTGGTTTTGCCGGTGTACATCAGTTTGTACGTATCGGGGCATATGCCTTTGTTGGAAGCAAGTCAGGGATTGACAGGGATGTCCCCCCCTTTATGCTGACATCTGAGCCCAGGGCAAAGCTGTTTGGTATCAACAGAAAGGGGCTTGCCAGGGCAGGCTTTTCAAGACAAAAGATTGACGATCTGAAAAAGGCCTACAGGATTATCTGGCGGGAGAACAAAAGTTTCAGAAAAGGGATAGAACAGGTAAAAAAAGAACTGCCTCCGTCTGTTGAACTGGATATGCTGTTAAATTTTTTTAATGGTTCCAAACGGGGCATCCTCAGATAGTGACCAGAATCTGTTTCTGGATGGTCACTGATTATTACAGTTATTACAGAAGGATGAATAACACTGAAACTATAGGTATTATAGCTGGTGGAGGCCAGTTCCCCATTCTTGTTGCAAGAGCGGCAAAGAAAAGGGGTATTCGTGTTGCTGCTGTTGCACATATAGATGAAACCGACCCCGCACTGGCAACCATTGTGAACAGAATAACCTGGATCAGGCTTGGCCAGTTGGGCCGTTTGATAAAGGCATTTAAAAGATGGGATGTAAAAAAGGTCCTGATGGCAGGTTCAATCACCAAACGAAAGATCTTTGACGGTGTAATGCCGGATATCAAGGCTATTGCCCTTCTGTCAAAGATGGCTATTTTTCATGACGATGATATTTTGAGTACAGTAGCGGCAACTCTGTTTAAAGAGGGGATTGAAATTATCAGTTGTGTATCTTACCTGCCTGAACTGCTGGCTCCTTCGGGATGTCTTACAGAAAGAAAACCTAACGGCTCGGAGAAAAAGGATATATTCTGTGGGTGGAAAATAGCAAAAGAACTGGGAAGAATGGATATCGGCCAATGTGTAGTGGTAAGAAAAAAAACTGTTTTGGCCGTTGAAGCCATTGAAGGAACAGATGAAACCATTCTGCGGGGAGGGAGATTAGGCAAAAAAGACATTGTTGTTGTTAAGGTCTCCAAGCCTACACAGGATATGCGGTTTGATATACCTACGGTTGGGCTTGCAACAGTTAAACTGATTGCACAGGTTAAGGGATCCGTGTTGGCAATAGAGGCTGGAAAGACCTTGATGTTTGATAGGGAAGAAATGGTGAAACATGCAAACACAGCAGGTATTGCAATTGTATCAATGAGCAACAAGGAGATTCCATGAGAAAGGACAAGGTGCGTGTTGCAGTTGTAGGTGTTGGTCATCTTGGCAGATACCACGTTGAAAAATATCTGTCCATGCCGTCGGTGGATCTTGTCGGGATAGTTGACTCGGACACAGGGCGTCTTAACGACATGTCAAGGCAATATAATGTTAAGAGCTATAAGCACCATAAAGATCTCATGGACAAGGTGGATGCCATAACCCTGTCTGTTCCAACTGAAACCCATTTCTTGATAGCACGGGATTTTCTGTCAAAAGGCATACATATCCTGATAGAAAAACCTATAACTTACAGGGTTCAAGATGCAGATGACCTCCTTAGAATTGCGCATGACAACAATGTCTTGCTCCAGGTCGGTCTTGTAGAACGATTTAATCCGGCGGTTATAAAAATGGAGTCACTTGTTCAATCTCCCCTGTTCATTGAGAGTCACAGGATGAACCTGTTTACTGTGCGGGGAACAGATGTAGATGTAGTACTTGACCTGATGATACACGATATAGATATTATTCTGCATATGGTTCAGTCCGAGATAAAAGATATACAGGCTGTTGGCATGCGGGTAATTACCGATTATACCGATATTGCAAATGCCAGGATAACATTTGAAAATGGGGTAGCAGCAAATCTTACTGCAAGTAGGGTTTCCGGTAAAGTGCTGCGCAAGATCCGGGTGTTTCAGCAGGATGCATATATATCGGCAGACTGTGGAAAAAGACGTCTTACCCTTATTCGTCATGACCATGAAAATAAAGATGCTTCCGGGTTTCCATGTCTTATTACTGACCAGATGGATTTTAAGAACAGTGATCCATTGGCAGATGAAGTAAAGGCTTTTATAGAATCTGTACAAAATTATTCACAACCGGTTGTAAGTGGCCAGGATGGACGCAGGGCGCTTGAGGTTGCACTATCCATAATTGATCAAATAAACAGTAAAATTGATACTTAGTGTCCATTCATAATGCTGCTGTTAGTACTTCACCTTGTTATACCCAATCATGTTTGAGCTGTCCTTTCTTCCCGTCCGATATAAAAAACGTTGAAACCCATACTCCTGATTGGCTTGCTGCTTTTCATCCGTGTAACTGTTAGGATGGCGCAGTTTTTCTCCCCATCACTTTATTGAATCAATACAAAAAATATTGCCTTTCCGGATTAACGGCTCGTTTATCCTCGAAATCTATACGATGAATAAACATAAGAAGGCAGCTTTGGATATAATGACTTATGGTTAAAATGCCCTGTAGGACCGATAGAAAACGCACTGTTATGGTAGTGGCAGGAGAGGCCTCGGGAGATTTGCATGGTTCAAATCTGGTAAAGGCCATGGACGAGGCGTATCCTGATATTAGGTTTTTGGGTGTGGGAGGGAGAAAAATGCAGGATGCAGGTGTCAGCCTGATTGCTTCTTCCTCCAATGTGGCTGTAGTAGGATTTACAGAGGTCTCTGCCAGGATGGCTGCTATATTAAAAACATATGTCAGATTGAAAAATATACTGAAAAGTGGCCAGGTGGATTTGCTGATTCTGATAGACTATCCGGATTTCAATCTGCATGTGGCAAAGATAGCAAAACATGTTGGAGTCCCGGTTTTTTATTATATAAGCCCCCAGGTTTGGGCATGGCGAAAAAACAGGGTAGCTAAAATAGCAAGGCTGGTTGACAGAATGGCGGTTATTCTTCCTTTTGAAAGAGACTTTTATGGCAAAAGGGGAATTAGGGTGGATTATGTTGGCCATCCTTTGTTGGATGTTTGCCCGGACAATATTGACAGAAATGAGGTGAAAAACGAATTCGGTATAGAAGAAAACGGTTATGCAGTAGCTATGCTGCCAGGAAGTCGCAAGGAAGAGGTCACACGCCTTCTTCCAGTTATGATCAAGGCAATAGGGATATTGAAGGACAGGTTTCCCTCTGTCAAATATATTCTGCCCCTTGCCCACACCATAGAGGAAGATCTTGTGCGACATATTACAGCAGGAATCGGGACGGATATAACGGTAATACATGGAGACAGAATACATCATCTGCTATCTGTATGTGATGCGGCTGTAGTGGCCTCTGGAACTGCAACCCTTGAAGCAGCGATAATGGGAACTCCCATGATTGTGGTTTATATGGGCTCTCCTGTTTCTTTCCGGATTGCTAAGAAACTGGTAAAGGTTCCTTATATAAGCCTGGTAAATCTTGTGGCAGGTAAAAAAGTAGTGCCTGAGCTGATTCAGGATGATGTTACCCCTTATAATATTGCCCATGAACTGACCGTTCTTCTGAAAGATCAAAACCGTAACAATAGCATGAGGAAGTCATTGATAGATGTAAAGCATTCCCTCGGAGGAAAAGGGGCTTCCGAACGTGCGGCAAAAATAGCTGTTGAGATATTATCCAGGAAACATCTGATCTCTACTGTTCCTTCATAACCTGTTGTTTTGTCTGTATCCTTGGGCCCAAGCCTTAACCACGGAAATACCGCTTGAAATTTTGTCTTTTTTCCAAGGCCGGAGATCAAACCCGAGAGTAACAAAATTTTCTAAAAGGTTTCTTATATAAAGCTGATACATATGGATAGAACAATTCTTATAGTAGATGATGAGAGCAATATTCTGCAATCTCTTGATGGGATACTCACAGATGAAGGCTTTGACGTAATTAAGGCCAGAACCGGGGAAGAGGCATTGAAGAAAACAGAAGAAAATTCTCCGGATCTGGTCTTTTTGGATATATGGATGCCAGGTATGGATGGAATAGAGACTCTTGTGAAAATCAAAGAGTTACAGCCTGATTTGCCGGTAATAATGATGTCCGGACATGGCAATGTGGAAACAGCAGTCAAGGCCACCAAACTGGGGGCATATGATTTCATAGAAAAGCCTCTTTCCCTGGACAAGGTCCTTTTGTTGGTGAAAAATGCCCTTGATTATCACAGACTGGAAGAAGAGGTTCGTCTTTTTAAGGAAAAAGAAAAATCAAAGTATACCATTATTGGTCACAGCAAGGCAATTAAGGAGCTTAAGGAGCAGATAAGGATAGTGGCTCCAACAGATGCCTGGGTTCTGATTTTTGGAGAAAATGGAACAGGAAAAGAACTTGTTGCACATACTATTCACAGATTAAGCAAACGACATAATAAACCTATGGTTGAGGTTAACTGTGCAGCCATTCCGGAGACACTGATTGAAAGTGAGTTGTTCGGTCATGAAAAGGGTGCATTTACCGGTGCAACAACAATGAGAAAAGGCAAGTTTGATCAGGCACACAATGGGACTATTTTCCTGGATGAGATTGGAGACATGAGCCTAAAGGTCCAGGCCAAGACTCTCAGGATTTTACAGGAGCAGACTTTTGAAAGGGTGGGAGGCACAAAACTGATCAGGGTCAATGTCAGAGTACTTGCTGCAACAAACAAGGATCTTGAACAGGAGATAGAAAAGGGCACCTTTCGTGAAGACCTTTATTTTCGGCTTAATGTTATTCCAATAATAGTTCCGGCCTTGAGAGAACGTATTGAAGATATTCCGGAACTTATAAAAGAATTTATACATGAATTTTCATTGACCAGCAATATTGAGCCAAAGGAATTTGCTCAGGATGCCATAGACATGTTGCAGCAGTATAATTGGCCAGGAAATGTAAGAGAGTTAAAAAACCTTGTAGAGAGATTGATGATAATGACGCAAGATACGGTTATTCATGCAGACGATCTGCCTTTCCCGTTAAACAGTCGCCCAAGAACCCGGGACGATCTTCAATATGCCATCAGGTCGTTGCCATTCAAGGAGGCAAAAAATGAATTTGAAAAGATATTTATTGAAACAAAACTGCATGAATTAAAGGGAAACATTTCCAAAACTGCGGAGGCCATTGGTATTGAGAGAAGTAATCTGCACAAAAAAATCAGAGCGTATCATATTAAAATACCAAAAAAATAATCCTGCCGTATTATAAGCCTTTAAAATATGCGGCAGCGCAATGTCTTTTTTACAAGACCCCGAGGGGCATATTTTTTGCTTAAAGTAGAAGATGTCTTGTTTACGGCACGAACAGTTTGATAATTGCATCTCGTTTTGAATATCCGTTGATATGAAATGCAGGATCATTCATTGTGATAATGTGGCTTTTGCCAATGTGTTTGATGATTTTCAACATTACTGATTGTTTGCGGAGATTCATTTTAGCGGAAAATATCTGCAGATTTACACAGCTTGTTTTTCAGGGTCCCTGCCTTATGCCCGTCAATAAATTGATTTTGGTATTATGAAGATTCCAACCCGGAAAATGAGAATCTTTGTGCAAGATCAGGCCTCCGGTCCGTAGGGAAAATCAAGCGCACAGCGATGTGCCTTGGTACGGTTAGCACAAGGAACACCGCTGATTGATACATAAATTTCAGGCTCTGGCCATTTGGGAATGAAAATTCTTGTATATGGCTGTCTTACTTGCACTGTTTTTTATACGCAAGATTTAATCCTCAAAACAACCTCGGTGTTACTTCTGCAGTTGAAAGTTTCACATACCTTGATCCCGTTTGGTTTGTGGATTGTTGCCAGAGATGTAATTCGCTATTGTTCGTATGCAAGGATAAAAGGAAAAACAGGGTCATACAATGCAAAAACTAAAAAGCTTTGATATTGCCACCTCGGTCACTGATTCATTAATCGAAATCTTTCAAACGATGCTTTCCATGGAACTTGAGCTTGCCAGGGATGATTTGGAGCCTTTTGGCGAAGAGGATCGCATCGTAGGATCAGTGAGTCTGGCAGGAAAGATAAAAGGTATTATTTTCATAGAGGTCAGTCAGGAATTTGCACGTATCATTACAGCTTCCATGCAGGATGTTGGCATTGATGATATCAAAGGTGATGAGGATGTCAAAGATGTTATTCGTGAACTGTGTAATATAGTAGGGGGTAATCTCAAATCGCTGTTTTGCGATGCCGGTCTTGTTTGCGAACTCTCTCCTCCTTCCTTTACTACAGGTAAGGACTTTGAAATCAACTCATTAAATACTGCCCGACATGAACGTTATGTTTTCAGGCATGAAAATCATCCTGTTATAGTTGAAATATCAGTAAGGGCGGATGAGGCAGAAAGTGATGATTTTCTGGGCAAGAACAGCGGAGATCATGAACAGCCTGATATTAAAGCCGTTCAGGATTTTAATATCAGGGATCCGCTGGTTAATTCAACAATCGAGCTGTTTGACACCATGCTTTCCATGGAAATAGAAGAAAAGGATCTGTCAGGCAATGTTACATTTGAGGAAGATAGGATAGTAGGCGCTGTAAACATGGCTGGGCTTGTTACAGGTAATATGAGCCTGTATATAACTAAAAACTTTGCATGGCTTATGACAGCATCAATGCTTGGGATGGAACCAGATGAAGTTGAAGATGAAGAGGATGTTAAAGATGTTATAGGTGAGTTGTGTAATATTATTGGTGGAAACCTGAAGTCAAAACTGTGTGATGCCGGAATGTTTTGTACACTGTCTACTCCTTCTTACACATCCGGGTCAGATTTTGTTGTGGAACGGCAGGATATGACTTCATATGAACGCATTAAATTTGCCTATCAGGATGAGGAGTTTTATATAGAGGCCGGTATTAAGCTGTCAGAGTCAGCTGATATATCACATGTCCAAAAAACAGAGGAGGAATCTGTTAACGGTATTGAATCTGTAATATCTCAGGATGATATTGATGCACTTTTAAAATCCGGGGTGTCTGAATCTGAAACAGATCAGGACAAGGTCCCATCGGCGGAGGAGATTCAGGAAGAAATTGATAATATCATAAAATCGGAATCTCCCACAGTAAAGGAAAAAGTTGAGGATAGTGCTTCTGTTCAGGATAGTGTAAAACAGGAATCTGATGGCATATCAGCATTGGAAGAAAACAATCTGGATCTGGTTCTTGATATTCCATTAGAGATCAAGGTTGAATTTGGCAAGACCGGCAAAACGATAGATGAGGTCCTTAAAATAGATAACGGTTCTGTTATTGAGTTTCCCAATATGGAAGGAGAGCCGGTAAATCTGGTTGTTAATAATACCCTGATAGCAAGAGGGGAGGTAGTTGTTGAAAAAGAAAGATACGGGATAAGGATAACGGAGACGGTCAGTCGTATAAAACGGATACAAAGTATAATGTAAAGCCTGTTTTCTTTTTAGCCATAAACAGTCCTTTTCGTAATATTGGTGCAGCCTGAACTGTATGTAGCGGACAGGTGGATTTGCAAGACATGCAAGGTGTATGTCTCTGCATAATTTATCTTTTGCTTTGGTATTGTAAGGATATCATATTTCTGAAAATTGGAAACTTTGCTTATACCTTGATTTGTGAACAACATTGTCCCTTGTTGTTTTTTGGGCGTTAAAAAGGCAGATATCATTCAGTGTTCAATGACCTAAAACACATGCTTTTGGAAGGTGTGCGTAAAGGGTGTTATCCAGGGGCTGTCCTTCTTGTGGCACATGCAGGAGAGATAGTATTTTTTGATGCGGCAGGGTTTAGAACACTGTCTTTAGATACATTTCCCATGGATACAGAGACCTTTTTTGATCTGGCCTCTCTTACCAAGGTTCTGGCAACTACTGTATGTGTCATGATGTTGGTAGACAGAGGTGCCCTTGCTCTGGATTGCCCACTTGCAGATCTCCTTTCTCAGGAAATACCAAAGGATAAGCAGGAAATTACGCCACGTATGCTCCTTAACCACTGTTCCGGGCTTCCCTCATGGAGGCCTTTTTATCTGGATCTGGTAATATTTCCGTTTGCCGAAAGAAAAGCCCTTCTCAGGAAATGGATTGTTGAACAGCCTCTTGTCTGTGCTCCTTCCACCAAGGCAGTTTACAGTGATCTTGGTTTTGTAATTCTTGAATGGATTATCGAGACGGTATCCAACAGGGGTATGGACGAATTTGTGTTAAAGGAGTGCATTAAGGGTATCCCTTTTTCCGGCGGTTTTTTCAATAACAATGGCCTGTCTTTTCCTGCAAAGGATATGTTTGCTGCCACTGAGAAATGCAGATGGAGAAAACGTATCCTTCAGGGGGAGGTGCATGATGAGAATGCATATGCCCTTGGTGGTTTTTCAGGTCATGCAGGCATGTTTGGCAGAGCACGGGATGTTTATGAAATCATCAATCTTATGCGTGAATGTTTTTATGGGATAAAAAAGGACCTTGTCTCCCGAAATACAATACTGGAATTTTTTACCAGGCAGAATATTGTAACAGGGAGTTCTTGGGCATTGGGATGGGATACTCCTTCAGTAAATGGTTCCAGTGCGGGGAGGTTTATTTCCAGAAACAGTGTCGGGCATCTTGGTTTTACCGGCACTTCTGTCTGGATGGATATGGACAGGGATGTACAGGTAATTTTATTGACAAACCGAATTCACCCCAACCGTTCCAATGAACAGATAAGGATGTTCAGGCCAAGGATTCATGATATGATAATGAGCTGTTATTCCCGATAACAGTTTGATATTACGTATATCTCATGTAAATATGCTGTTGCAACTGTTTTGAAATATCGGCAGGAAAATCTTTTGAGGATCAAAAAGATTTTCCTGGCCTGTCTTCACTGGAATTGCTGACAGGCCAGGTCAAGAGAAATGCAAACGAACGTGGCTGAAGTTGATATTATGCTTTGAAGGCATTGAACGCAGATACTTTTATCAGATTTTTGAACGTTTTTTGATGTGCTATTTCTTTATTATTTCGGCCTTGCTGAATTCAATCTTTGTTTTGCAGTTAGGACAAACATGGCTTTTGTCATATTCATCAGAAAATATTTCCACTTCTGTGCCACAGTTAGGACATTTAATTGTTATTGATTTAAGGTCTCTGAATTGATCAAATCCCGGGCAATGTTGTGGTGTTGGCATGACAGTACCTCCTTTGCAAAAAGGTTGTTAAAGAGAATTATATGAATGATTCTGCATCCTGATTATTTCATAACCGTTATATATTAAAAATATTAATGAATATAAGTAAAGTCAAGGTCAGAACCCAAAAAACAGGCTGTTTGTATCAGCTCAATAATAGGGGGATAACAGCAAACGTACCACCGGCGCAGGATGATTTTTCTTTTGCTCCGGGCCTTTGGGCTGGTCTCTTCAATGACTTGTCTGCAGGGGAGACTTGCCCCTTTTGCATTCCCGACTTTGTTGATCTGCGGCTTCCCCCACTGATAACTCACGAAAGCACGGCGCCCTCCCGGCAATCGCGTCAGAAAAGCCCTCCTGTCCCTATTTATTGAGCTGTTACGGCTGCTTGGTTTTTGTCCCCGGATTGTCTTGAAAGTATTGCGGCCTGTCTTTGGCATGAATGTCAGCGCATCTGTATAGGAACTGTACATCATCTGGCCTGATAGTCTTATAAGGCATGTAGAAAATTTATGATACAATGAAAACAAATGATATCCTGATTGCCAATAAAGATATGCTTAAGGCCTGGTTTGTTGCCTTTCGCCCCCAAACCCTCTGGATCTCTGTTTCTCCTGTTATTATTGGGGCAGCCATGGCTTTGGAGAACAAGGTGTTTCATCTCCCATCTGTTTGCCTGGCTGCTCTTGGCGCAATATTTATTCAGATAGGAACAAATCTTGCCAATGACTATTTTGATTTTGTGAACGGTATAGATGTTGAAGAAAGATTGGGGCCTGTTAGGGCAGCCCAGTCAGGGCTCATTCCCCCTGAAAAAATAAAAATGGCCTTCATCTGGTCTTTTATATTTGCCTGCCTTTGCGGTATGTATCTTGTTTTCAGGGGAGGTTGGCCTATCCTGGTTATTGGTGTTTTTTCCATTATATTTGGTCTGCTGTATACGGCAGGTCCTTTCCCTCTTGCATACACGGGTATGGCGGATATTTTTGCCTTTTTATTCTTTGGACCCGTTGCTGTTGCAGGAACTTACTATGTCCAGGCCCTGAGCTTTAATCCGTATTCTTTTATAGCAGGGGCTGTTCCGGGTTTTTTTTCTGCTGCTGTTCTTACAGTTAACAATTTCAGAGACATGTGTACAGACCGGAAAACCGGCAAAAAGACACTTGCAGTGCGTTTTGGCAGCAGATTTGTCCGATTGGAATACTTCCTGTGTATATTGTTCGCATGTATGACACCGCTGGTTTTGTATATGATGACGCATACGCATCCATATCAACTGTCAGCCAGTCTGGTGTTTTTTTTTGCAATACCATCTATGAAAATTGTGTTACGGGAAAATCCCAGTCCTGTATATAACAGGGTTCTTGCCTCTACCGGACGGCTTATGTTTGTATGCAGTGTGTTTTTTTCCGCAGGATGGCTGTTGTGAGAATAACGTCTGCAAGGTTGATGCGTTATGATTTGCCTTTGGCACGTCCGTTAACAGTAAGGCAGGTAGGAATGACTGTTAGGACAGGCCTTGTTTTGTGTCTTGCTGATGAAAAAGGGAACATCGGTTATGGTGAAATAGCACCTCTTTCAGGGCTTCACAGGGAGACGTTACAGGATGCCCTTACACAGCTGCTTGAGACAGAACCGTTTTTAACAGGTCTTCTGATTCCGGATGCGGTTATAAGATTGGATGGCGGGATGGATGATCTGTTTCATTCCCTGGATATGTTGCCCACTGTCCGTTTTGGTATTGAAATGGCGGTTCTTAATCTTATGGCAAGTTCCAAGGGGCTTTTCCTTCATGAGCTTTTTGGTCTGCCATTTAACAGGTTTGTTCCTGTCAATGGACTTTTAAGTGGAAGCAGGGATGAGATATTGAAACAGGCAAGGTATCTTTCCGGTGAGGGCTATGTTTCAGTAAAAATCAAGGTTGGAAAAGGGGATGTTGCGTCAGAAATTGAACTTATCAAAGAGATGCGAAAAATTATTTCAGCAAATATATCCATCAGGCTTGATGCAAACAGGGCGTGGACATCCGATGAAGCAATTTCTCTGGGAAAGGCCCTGTCAGGCGCAGGTATTGATTATATCGAAGAACCTGTTCGTGATTACAGAATGCTGGAAGAATTTTATCAACGGACAAGGATTCCCTTTGCCTTGGATGAAACACTCACTGCTCTTCCTTTTGATATTGTTGCGCAGGTTCGGGGACTGAAGGCAGTTGTTATTAAGCCATGTGTTGCAGGAGGGGTGGAAAAGACCGTTGGCATTATAAAAAATGCAAAAAATGCGAACATAACACCTGTTTTGAGTTCTGCGTTTAATTCCGGTTTGGGGCTTGCCTTTATTGCGCAAATTTCCGCTGTTTTTTCTCCACGGGATGTGGCTGTGGGACTTGATACATTCAGATGGTTTAAACAGGATATTTTTGATTTTCACGTAAGCAATGGGTTTGCAGATGTTCACAAGCTTGCCGGAAAACGTCTGCTTTATCAGTATTTAAAACCATGTATTTGAAGATCGGGATAATTTTCAAGAATCTGTCTTTTTATTTGTCTGACGATCGTCCAGGGCAATGAGATGTAATAATCAATATTTTGAGGCTGGTATGAAAAAGATACTTGTTTGTTTCATGATTTTTAATATGTTTGGTGTTTTTCCTTTGTTTGGGGCAGAATATAAGCTGTCTATGTTGCCAAGGTATTTTCCGGAAAAACTGATAGTCATGATAACTCCCTTGGCTAGTTATCTCAGCAAAAAAACAGGGTTGAAGATTGTCCCTGTGCTGACAAAAAATTTTGCTGATTATCGGGCAAGGATCTTATTGAATAGGGATATTGCAATTGGCTATGAGAATCCTATGGTTTACGTGAAGATTTCATCTGCACATGAGGCCATAGCTACGGCTATAAAGGGTGCAGGCGGAGACAGGTTTCGAGGAATAGTGATCACCCGTCCTGATTCAGGAATAACGCAACTTTCTTTTCTGAAAGGAAAAAAGGTGATGATCGTTGGGAAGACCTCTGCAGGTGGATATCTCTCTCAGAAATTGACTTTGCAGAATATGGGTATTGATGTTGACCATGACTGCCATCTCAGTGTTGCTGCAGATAACAGGCAAGAAAATGTTATAATTTCTGTTAGCATCGGCGATGTGGATGCTGGGTTTATCAGGGAATCTGCCTTGCATAAGGCGGATCAGTTTATACAGCCTGGATCTGTGGTCTCTGTTGCAGAAACAGCATGGCTGCCAAACTGGGCATTGTCGGTGGACAAGGGCCTTCCTGTTTCCATAAAACACTCTATACAGAAGGCTGTCCTTGATTTGCAAAAAGACAGTGAGGTGCTTAAGGCAATGGGATTAAGCTCTTTTGTGCGTGCCACGGATTCAGATTATAATGTTATGCGTAAGCTTGTTCATTAACAATCTTTATTCTGTATCTCCTCAGGGATGCCCTGTGTTTTTTTGGGTTGTGATCAGTATTGTTTTTACGGTAAAAAGTTGACTTCACATAAATTATGATGTAATATAAAAATGTTTACTCTGGATGCGGGTATAGCTCAGTTGGTAGAGTACAAGCTTCCCAAGCTTGGTGTCGCGGGTTCGAATCCCGTTGCCCGCTCCAAATGTTGTCTGCTTAGATTGAGCCGGTCCCAAAACATTTTTTTAAATGGCAGGAAATGATGTCTTTGATCATAATGCTTTGAAAGCAGCTCAACATGACAATAGCCTTAAGGATTATGTTCAAAGGCTCTGTTTGGTTTAAGCTCGGCAGTGTATTGTTTTTGCCGGACTTTTATCAGGTCTCAACTTTTAAGCGGGTTTTTAAGACCCGCTTTTTTCTTTATGGGAATGAGATGTTTGTATGGCAAAGGCGGTTGATGATATTGTTAGTGAGGCTTTAATGCTTGTTTCTCCTGTATTGGATGATATGGGGCTGGAGCTGGTGGATATTGAATATTTGACGGAAAGAGGCAGATGGGTGCTTCGTATTTATATAGACAAGCCTGGCGGAGTTACCCTTGATGATTGTGCAGAGGTAAGTAATGAAGTTGGAGCTCTGCTTGATGTGAAAGATATTATCCCGACACATTATGTTTTGGAGGTTTCATCTCCGGGCCTTGACAGACCACTTAAAAAAGAGACAGATTTTTTACGTTTTGTAGGAGAAAAAATTAAAGTCAGGATGAAACATGATATATATGGCCGTAAAAATTTTACAGGTATCTTTCGCAGGTACGAAAAAGGGACACTGTATGTTGAAGTAGAAGGCAATATATTTTCTTTGCCAAGGGCTGATGTAGCAAAAGCTAATCTCGTATATACTTTTGATTCTTGACAGTTGTCTGGCAGGGTTGTTTGTTGTGTTTGTCTTTACTGATCTTTGTCTGATTGTATTTTGAATGCTGATTTTTATAATCTGGGCTTGGAGCGGATCAAATTCTTGGTTTTATCCCTGTCTGTTTTTAGTTATGGAGTAAAAAAATGGTTTCAGATTTAGCCAAAACAATAATTCAGGTAAGCCGTGAAAAAGGTGTTGACCCTAATGTTTTGACCGGTGCACTTGAAGATGCTGTCAAGGCGGCGGCACGAAAAAGATTTGGGCCAAACTATGATTTGGAGGTCAGGTTCAACGAAGAGATAGGTGAAATAGAAGTTTTTGAATTTAAAGAAGTTGTTGAGACGGTAGAGAATGAAAATCTTGAAATATCTCTTGATAATGCCCTGAAATTAGATCCTGAATGTGAAATAGGTGATAGTTTGGGTGTGAAAATGGATCCGGCTGCCTTTGGAAGAATAGCTGCCCATTCGGCCAAGCAGGTTATCTTGCAGCGTTTTAAAGAGGCTGAACGCAATGTTATTTTTGATGATTTTAAAGACAGGCGCGGAGAAATCGTTAACGGTATTGTGCAGCGTTTTGAGAGAGACAGTATTATTGTTAATCTGGGACGAACAGAAGCTGAACTTCCATCCAGGGAACAGGTGCCAGGCGAGTCTTATGCACAAGGTGATCGTATCAGGGTCTATATTATTGATGTGAAGCAACATGGCCGTGGACCTCAGGTTATTATTTCCAGAAAACATCCTAATTTTGTCTCGGCCCTGTTTGAAAACGAGGTCCCTGAGATATCTGAAGGGGTTGTAAAGATAATGTATGTGGCAAGAGAGGCAGGCAGCAGGACAAAGATGGCTGTATCCTCAACGGATCCTGATGTTGATCCGGTGGGTGCCTGTGTAGGAATGAAAGGCCGGAGAGTTCAGGCCGTAGTTCAGGAATTGAGGGGAGAAAGAATTGATATTGTTCCATGGGATCCTGATCCTGCAAAGTTTATCTGTAATGCCCTTCTTCCGGCAGATATAACCAGACTGGTGATCAATGAGGAAGATAATTCCGTTGAGGTGGTTGTTTCGGATGATCAGTTGTCTCTTGCGATTGGAAGAAGAGGCCAAAATGTAAGGCTTGCGTCCAAACTGACAGGATGGCATTTGAATGTGACAAGCGAGGCAAGATATAACGAATCTCTTGAAGATGGTTATAATGCCTTGCTTGATATTGAGGGAGTAGATCCGGAATTGGCCTCAAGTCTCTATAAGATGGGTTTCAAGTTGCCTGCGGATGTGGCGAGGGCAAATAGGGACGATCTGCTTGGTATAGAGGGTATGACAGAAGACAAATGTGCACTTCTTGTTGGGAATGCATTGAAGTGCATTTCTGAAGAAAAGGCTGGAGAAAATGAATCAAGACAGAATATCCTTTCCGGACATGATGAATCCGAAAAGACCGATATAGATCCTGAGGACAGTGATAATCCCGATGAGGCCTTGAGTGATTAGATTCTCAGGCATGCTGTTACTTCTCTGGTTGGTCTGTGAACATCTGTCTTTTTTCTATTAACGGCCTGAACAGGAATCTGCAGGATTGTCCCTGTATTATGACGGACCGTAGATTCTCATTGTAAGCACAGGATGAGGAATAAAAACATAACCGCGTCTGCATTGTGAAGGCAGTCTGTTTTTACAGGGACATTTAGTGTACATTGATACATGCCCTGCTTTACTGTTTTGCCTGGATCAGGCTTTTTGTCAACCAGAACCGGTGTTCATCTTTTTTTGAAATAGATCTTGGGCACTGTATAATAGAAACGTAAGATAACTCAGGAACATGGGTTTTATATTTAGTGATTTTGGGGGCGTTTATGGCTAAGGTCAGAGTTTATGAACTGGCTAAGGAACTGAATATTGAGAGTAAAAAACTCGCAAAGATGCTGTTAACTGCAGGCCTTAGTATAAAGAATCATATGAGCACACTGGATGATGATGCTGTCTTGAAGGCGAAAAGAATTGTTGCAGGTGAAAGTGCCTCTGTTGTTGTGGAAGAAAAGCGGGTACGGCCAACAGTTATCCGTCGTAGGAAAAAACGTGTCCAGGCCCCTGTTCAGGAGATTGTTGAACCTGTAACAGAGGAACAGGATGTTTCTGAAAAGCCTTCCGAAGAACATATTGTGGTGCAGGAGACCGGAAAAACAGCAGAAAAAGAAGAAAAGAAGGCAGAGGAGACCACGGAGGACCTGGCTGCTGCGAAAGAGAGCAGTGAACAGACACAGCCCTTTCTGTCTGATACCGAACAGCCGGAAGAGATGGAAGTTTTATCCTCTGGTATGAAACAGCCTGAAGGAGCAGATGCAAAGGAAACAGAATACGAGCAGACAGAAATACTGGAACCAGAGAAGCCTGAAAATGCAGGTTATGAACGTCCTGATTCAGAACAAGAGGAGATTGTTGAAGATACAGGAGAGACTGTACAAAAAGATGTGTTGGAACCGGAATTACATCCGGAAAAAAAAGAACAGGAGGATGATTATAAAGGCAAAAAACCCAGGATGTTTGGTATGCCTGCAAAGATTATCAGAAAGGCAGAAGGCAATGTAGCTGAACTTTTAAAAAAACAGGCAGAGGAAAAACCAAAGAAAAAATCCACGGCAGCAGTTCCCAAGATACATCCTTATCCACCAGTTTCTGAAGATATAAAACCAGTACGGAAGGGCAAAAAAAAGGCAGGTAAGGCAGAGGCATCAAGGCGTAGCGGCAAACGTAAAGTAGAAGTATATGAAAAGAAAGACCTTTATGACAAGACATCTTCATCAAGACGTAAATCTAAAAAAAGTTCCAAAGAATACAAGGAAAAACAAAAAAATCTCAAGCATACTCCGATTACTGTTCCTAAGGCCATAAAAAGAAAACTGAAGGTGCAGGAAATGGTTGCAGTTTCGGAACTGGCCAAGGCAATGAGTATTAAAGGGGCTGAACTGATTAAAAAACTTTTGGATAACGGTGTTATGGTCAATATCAATCAGTCTATAGACTTTGAAACTGCAGCCTTGGTAGCGGCTGATTTTGGTTATGATCTGGAACTGATTTCTTTTGACATAAACGCTCAGGATGGCACAGACAGAGAGGAACGTGAAGAAGATCTTCAGTCAAGGCCGCCTGTTGTAACAATTATGGGGCATGTTGACCACGGGAAAACCTCTTTGCTCGATTATATCAGGAAATCAAACGTAATAGGACAGGAATCAGGGGGGATTACACAGCATATAGGGGCATATTATGTGAAAACCGAACAGGGAGATATAGTTTTTCTTGATACTCCGGGCCATGAAGCCTTTACTGCCATGAGGGCAAGAGGTGCGGAGCTTACAGACATCATTGTTCTTGTTGTAGCTGCAGACGATGGCGTTATGCCTCAGACAAGAGAAGCCGTGAATCATGCCAAGGCTGCTGATATACCTATTATTGTTGCAGTTAATAAGATTGACAAACCAGGAGCTGATCCGGAAAAGATAAAGAGGGAGTTGGCAGAACTTGATCTGTCTCCTGAAGAATGGGGAGGAGATACCCTTTATGCTTATGTGTCTGCTAAAACGGGTGAGGGTGTAGATGAACTGTTGCACCTTATACTTTTGCAGGCCGAAATGCTTGATCTGAAGGCCAATCCTGACAGGCCTGCCATAGGTACAGTTGTGGAGGCCAGGCTTGATAAAAGCAAAGGGCCTATTGCAACAATTCTTGTCAAGAAGGGCACTCTTTCAACAGGTCAATATTTTGTCTGTGGTGAACATTATGGCCGTGTCAGGGCCATGCTGGATCATCAAGGCCGGAAGATGGATCGTGCAACTCCTTCCACACCGGTAGAGATATCTGGTATCTCTGGTGTTCCTTTATCTGGGGACAATTTCGCTGTTGTCAAGGATGAAAGACAGGCAAGACAGATAGCAGAACATCGTAGGCAGCAGGCAGAAGCCAGTGTTTTAAAAAGGGATGTAATGAGTCTGGATGATCTGTATGCCAGGATACAGGAAAAGGGCGTAAAAGAGTTGAGAATTGTTCTGAAGGCAGATGTTCAGGGTTCCATAGAGGCGATTAAGGATTCATTGTCCAAACAGAACACAGATGAGGTAAAGATCAAGGTTATTCATAGTGGTACCGGTGGAATATCAGAGTCTGATCTGATGCTTGCTGCTGCATCTGATGCTATTATTATTGGTTTTAATGTGCGTGCAAATCGCCGTGTTACAGAACTTGCTGAAAGAGAAAACGTGGATATAAGATATTATGATGTAATATATAATGTTATCCATGAAATACGTGCAGCCATGCAAGGTCTCCTGGAACCTGTTTATAAAGAAAAATTGTTGGGTCATGCCGAGGTAAAGGAGACTTTCCATATCCCAAAGGTTGGAACTGTGGCTGGATGCATAGTTTCTGACGGCAAGGTGGAAAGAAATGCAAATGTAAGATTGTTGCGTGACAATGTGGTTATCTTTGATGGCAAGCTGGCCTCATTGAGACGTTTTAAGGAAGACGTTAAGGAAGTACAAACCGGGTACGAATGCGGTATTGGGCTGGAGAATTATAATGATATTAAGGTTAATGATGTGATTGAGGTTTATCAGGTTGAAGAGGTTGCTCAGGAGTTGTAAAAGGCTTTTTTTGACAATTGACTGTTTTCCCGGTGTTTTGTTGCTTGTCCGGATGTTGTAGTAAGACAGGGCGTTTTGTACACCTTTCCATAATCCTTTATCCTGCAGAAATATCATGCCTGGGGCCTGTATGGTTCCCAAAGGATGTATTGGTGCTGTACGATGGTTGTTGGTATATTAAAAATTGACTTTCTTTTGACGGATAACCGTTCGCTAAAGGGAAAAAGAAAGGTGATCAGAAGTATGGTGGATAAGGTCAAAAACAGGTTTAATGTTTCTATTGCAGAGGTAGGTTCAAATGATAAATGGCAAAAAATAGAGATAGGAATTGTTGCTGCAGGGAATGATCGACGCCATATTGATTCATCTTTAAATAATGTCTTGACCTATATCGAAGGACTGTATCTCGCTGAAATGGTAAATACAGAAATGGAAATTGTTAATATCTGAACTTGTATGTCGGGATTTTCAGGAATTTCATTGTTAGGATAAAGAGAGGTCATGATATGTTTGGAACCAAGAGATCGGTCAGGGTTGCCGACAACATCCGCAGAGAGATAGCTCTTCTTTTGCTTAGGGAGGTGCGTGATCCCCGTATTAGAAATGTTACCTTGACTGGTGCTCATGTTACAGGGGATTTAAAACAGGCCAAGGTGTATTACAGTGTTATAGGAGATGAAACTGTTATCAGAAATGCCCAGGCTGGGTTGGACAGTGCAAAAGGTTTTATAAAAAGGCAGATTGGCCATAGAATAGAGTTGAGATATATGCCCGATATTTTTTTTGTATATGATCCGTCCTTAGAATACGGCAGTAATATGGATAGAATACTTCAGGATATCCGCAGGGAGGAAAAAATCACTTGAAATTTTCAGATGAATCTACGTGTTTATCTTCCTTTGATACCTCGCTGTATGCAATTGTTTCTCTTTTGAAAGAAGGAAAAAGATTTTTGTTTGTTTCCCACCAGGATCCCGATGCAGATGGAATAGGTTCCATGCTTGCCCTGGGAAAGGCAATGTCTATTGCAGGAAAGGAGATCGTTTATCTTGCGGAAGAACCTCTCCTGCCTCCCCTGACTTTTTTAACAGGTGCTGACAATATAGTTCAGAACATAGATACTGATCATGTGTTTTCCGCTGTGTTGGCCTTTGACTGCAGTGACATGGATAGAATATCCGGGTTTGCTTCGTATGTTAATGAAATTGATAGGAATGTTTCGTTGATTAATATAGATCATCATGTAACAAACAGCTTGTTCGGTGACCTTAATCTTGTGGATCCTGCAAGTTCTTCAACGGGTGAAATTGTGTTTAAGGTTATTGAGGCAGCAGGTTTTTCTGTGAACAGGGAGATTGCCGAAAATATTTTTGCTGCCATTCAGACAGATACAGGCTCATTTGCCTATGATAATACAAAGACCTCCACTTTTGATACGGCAGCAAGACTTGTGAGATACGGTGTTGATCCTTGGAAAATGTATCGTAATCTGATGACAGGATATACTGTTCCAGGATTGAACCTTTTGAGATTAGCCCTTGGCACACTTGATTTTTTTTGTGATGGCAAAATAGGGATGTTGTATGTGTCGTCTGACATGATGAAGGAAACCGGTGCTCTTCCCAGTGATACCCAAAGATTTGTTGATTATCCGAGGTTTGTGGAAGGGGTTGAAATAGCAGCTATTATACGTCAAACAGATGAAAGGGTCTACAAGTTCAGTCTTCGTTCAAATGGCAACGTGGATGTAGCGAGAATTGCCTCTTTATTTGGTGGAGGAGGGCACCGTAAGGCTGCTGGTTTTGTTTGCGAAGGAGATCTTGACAGCATTAAGATGAAATTTATCAAGGAATCTGCCCGGATATTCAATGAAACGGTCGATTGATGGTATCCTTCTTGTGGACAAGAAGGAAGGAGACTTTTCTTACGGGGTTGTAAGGCGTGTAAAGAGACTTTTACATGCAAGGAAGGTAGGACATGCAGGCACCCTTGATCCCTTTGCCACGGGCCTTTTGATCGTTCTTTTGGGTCAGGGAACCAGGCTTTCTGATCTGATTATGTTTCGAGACAAGGTTTATGAAGGCGTCATACGTCTTGGGGTTGAGACGGACACATTTGATCCTGCTGGTCATGTGACTTGTGTGAAAGAGGTGCCTGACCTTGACAAAAAGACGATACAGGCAACAGCCGGTCTTTTTACAGGGGCAATAGAACAGGTTCCTCCTGTTTATTCTGCGGTGAGACATAAGGGAATAAGGGCATATAAACTTGCCAGAAAAGGAATAAAGGTAGTACTTGAAAAAAAGAGGGTTTTTGTTAACCTTTTTGAGATTGATGATGTTAGCCTTCCTGATATTTCTTTCAGGGTAAAATGTTCCAGCGGGACTTACATAAGGACTCTTGCCTTTGATTTTGCAAGGGCTCTTGGTACTGTGGGTCATCTCAGGGCATTGAGAAGGCTGAAAAGCGGAGTTTTTGATGTTGCTGGTGCTTATCCCTCTGAAAAGATAACCAATGCAACAGATCAGTGTGATATCCTTAAAGCTGTTGTTCCCCTTGTTTCATCTTTGCCTGATATTCCTGGAGTAAGCATCAGAAGCAATTTGGCGCAGAAAATAAGAAACGGGTATCAGCCTGTTTGGCAGGACATAGGTGTCAGGGATATATGCACTGAAGGAGAATATCTGAAACTGGTTGAAAATGAAGATCTTGTGGCTGTTTTGCAGGTATGCAGGCATGAGACTGTCCGGTCTGTGCCTTTGGTTTCGTTGCATGAAGGTTCATCTTCTTTTTTAACTGCAGATTCTGCAGTAAACAGAAAAGGGGCTGTTTCACGAGGGATGGGTTTAAGGATTTGCAAGACTTTTAAAAAACAGAATTTTTGAAAAATCATATCGGTAAAACAGGACCTTTGATCTTTAACAAAAACCGGATATGTTGCAAAGGTCTTAAAATTTGGTAAGGGTGGTTGGCAGGTTGCCGAATTTCAGATATAAATGCCCATAGGAGGAAAGAAAAAGATGGTTTTAACACCAGAGGCTAAAAAGAATATTATTGATGAATTCAAGCTTCATGATAGAGATACAGGCTCATCTGAAGTTCAGATTGCGCTGTTAAGTAACAGGATCAAATATCTTACGGAACATTTCAAGGTCCACAAAAAGGATCATCATTCGAGAAGAGGGTTGTTAAAATTGGTAGGTAAAAGAAGGCGGCTGCTTAACTATTTGAAAAAGAAAGATGTTGAAAAATATAAAACAGTTATAAAAAGTCTCGGTATCAGGAAATAATACCTTTATCTTTAAACTGAGACCTTTGTACAGTATGTCTGCCGGTTTTTTTGTGCAGTTATTAAGCAGGGTTGAGTATTGTCTATAAGTATTTCTTTACGATAGAAATACAGTATGCATATGTGAACAGGTAAAAACGTAGTATTCAGGAGGACTTGTTGACAACTGTCAATATTTGGAGAGGAAGAACTTATTATGATTGAAAAATGTTCCACAGAGATAAACGGGCAAACTTTAACTATTGAAACAGGTCGTCTTGCCAAACAGGCAAACGGATCTGTAGTTGTTACTTTTGGTGAGACGGTTGTGCTTGTAACTGCTGTTTCTACGGATGAGGTGCGTGAAGGAATAGATTTTTTGCCTCTGACAGTTGAATATCAGGAAATGTCCTATGCAGGAGGCCGTGTCCCTGGTAATTTTTTTCGCAGGGATATGGGCAGGCCTACTGAAAAAGAAACCTTGACAGCCCGTTTGACGGACAGGCCATTAAGACCTCTGTTCCCTGATGGATACTGTTATGAGACGCAGGTTATTGCAAGTGTTTTGTCAACGGACAAGAAAAATGATGCAGATGTTTTGGCCATACTGGGTGCATCAGCAGCGCTTGAAGTTTCGGATATCCCGTTTGCAGGTCCTATCGGAGGGGTGCGTGTGGGACGGGTAAACGGCCGTTTCATTGCAAATCCTACGATTGATCAGTTAGAAACAAGTGATATCAACATGATTGTTGCGGGAAATCGTTCAGGTATTGTCATGGTGGAAGGAGGAGGCCAGTTTGTTTCTGAAGCAGATATGATTGATGCAATATTTTTTGCGCATGATGCAATGCAGCCTCTTATAAGCATGCAGGAGGACCTGAAGGCTTCTTTTGGCAAGCCTAAAAGAAGCGTTTCGGTGCGGCAACCTGATGATGTACTGAAAGAAAAGGTCTTTGAGATTGGGACCCCGCTTTTACAAGAGGTGGTAACCACGGCAGACAAGAAACTTCGCCAGAAAAAGGGCAAAGAGGCGGTAAAAACCGTTATTGATGTACTGTCTGATGCATATGAAGGAAGGGATTCTGAAATTGCTGGATATTTGGATGACCTGAAAAAGAATCTCATTCGCAAAAGGATTATGGAGGATGGAAAGAGGATAGATGGAAGATCTTTTACTGAGATAAGACCTATTGAATGTGAGGTGGGTATATTGCCCCGTGTACATGGTTCTGCCCTTTTTACCAGGGGAGAAACCCAGGCAGTTGTTCTTACCACTCTTGGCACTGAGCGGGATGAACAGAGAATGGAATCTATTTTTGGTGATTATTTCAGGAGCTTTATCTTTCATTATAATTTTCCGCCATACAGTGTAGGAGAAGTAAAGAGGTTAAGTGGACCTGGACGGAGAGAACTTGGACATGGTGCCCTTGCAAGAAGAGCCCTGTTGCCTGTTATGCCTTCAAAAGAGGATTTTCAGTATTGTGTCAGACTGGTTTCGGAAATACTTGAATCCAATGGCTCATCATCCATGGCAAGTGTATGTGGAGGCAGCCTTTCTCTTATGGATGCCGGTGTTCCTGTAAAAGATGCTGTGGCGGGAATTGCAATGGGGCTTGTATTTGATGGCGGGAAGACAGCAGTTTTAACAGACATTATAGGGGATGAAGATCACTATGGTGATATGGATTTCAAGGTTGCCGGAACCAGGGACGGTATTACTGCCCTGCAGATGGATATAAAGATTGAAAACATTACAAGACAGGTTATGGAAAAGGCCCTTGAACAGGCCAAAGAAGCCAGGCTTTTTATCCTTGATAAAATGGGGAAGGCAATTAATGCCCCGAGGAAGGAGATATCCGAGTATGCTCCTGTGATCAGCACAATGAAGATTGATGCCAAGAATGTCAGAATCCTGATTGGCCCAGGTGGTAAAACAATAAGAGAGATCTCCAATGAAACCGGGGTAAGAATTGATGTTGATGATGATGGAACAGTGACTATTTCTTCTCCGGACAAGGAAGCTGCTGATATCGCGATTGATAAGATAACTGAGATTACAAAGGAGATTGAGGTTGGTGCTTTTTATAATGGCAAGGTTGTAAAGGTAATGGATTTCGGTGCATTTGTAGAAATTATGCCTGGAACTGACGGGCTGGTTCATATCTCCCAGTTGGATAACAAAAGGGTAAACAAGGTGACCGATGTCCTTAAGGAAGGGGATCAGGTGCTTGTAAAGGTGCTCGAGATTGATAATAATGGCAAGATTCGCCTTTCGAGAAAGGCCGCACTTTCTAAAAAGGACTGATTATGTATCGTAAGACGGTACTGGAAAATGGTGTTAAGATTATTTCAGAGCATCTTGATCATATGAAAACCGTCTCCGTTGGTATATGGGTTAATGTTGGCTCACGTGATGAGGTTAAACCTGAAAATGGTGTTTCCCATTTTATTGAACATATGGCCTTCAAGGGGACGTACAATAGGAATGCCCTGCAGATTGCCAAAGAACTGGATGCAATAGGTGGTCTTAACAATGCCTTCACAGGCAAGGAAAATACTTGTTTTCATGCCACGGTTCTCGGCAAACATTTTTTTAAGGCATCTGAGCTTCTGTCAGATATCTTTCTTAACCCTGTTCTGGATATGCGTGATATAGAGCGGGAACGTCAGGTCATTCTGCAGGAAATCAGCATGACAGAGGATTCTCCTGGTGACAGTATCCATGATTTTTTTGATCTTGTATTTTGGCAGGATCATCCTATGGGAATGCCTGTCCTTGGTACCCAGGAAACAGTATCTGCAATAACACGGAAAACCATTGTTGACTATTTAAAAAGACTGTATACGCCGGAACGTGTTTTGATTGCTGCTGCAGGTAATGTGGATCACAAGAACATGGTGTCTTTTTTCAGGCCATTGTTTGAATCTGCTGAAAAGTCAGCCTTGCCTGCAGGCAGAAACACTCCAGAACCTGCAGCAGATGTATGTATGCGTTTCAAGGATCTGGAACAGGTACATATTTGTCTTGGAGGGCAGGCGCCTTCTCTTAGAGACAGGAAACGTTTTGCTGCAGCTGTTTTTAATGCAATTCTTGGCGGTAACATGAGTTCCCGTCTTTTTCAGAAGATAAGAGAGACACAGGGTTTGGCCTATTCAGTTTACAGCTATATGTCATCTTATGTGGATGTTGGGCTTATGAGCGTCTATTTTGCTACAGATCCTGTTAATATGAATCCTGCTCTGGAGACGGTTAATGCAGAAATCCTGAAAATCGTTCGGGGAGATATTTCTGAAAAGGATTTGGAAGATGCCATAGAATATCTGATTGGAGGCCTTTATATTTCGTCTGAGAGTACTGAAAGCAGGATGGTACGCATTGCCAAAAACGAAATTGTTTTTGACAGATATGTGCCATATGAGGAGATTGTTTCAGGGCTTGAACAGATCACACTTGATCAGGTAGTTCAGGTTGCCAATGAAATATTCTGCAGCAGTAAGGTCTCAATGGCGGTACTTGGTCCTGTTGACTCTGACATGTTGAACAAAGATATTATAAACTTAACCAAGGCATTATAGATCATAACAGACAGGCTGTTTTTGCCATTTTATTTGATCTGCAGCCGTCTTTATTATTATCTGATTTCCGGGTGGGCTGCCTGTGTGTCCGGTTTCTGTATTGTAATGTCAGGCGTAAAAGGGGTATTTGCAGCAGGCAACTGTATATGCTGTGGACATCTTTTGTTTTTTAGTAATTACATCAAGGTAGCACATGAAAGGCAAGTTGAGGTTCTCTGTATTAGCATCCGGAAGTGGCGGAAATGTATGTTATATAGAAACAGACACGGCAAGTGTTCTGGTAGATGCAGGCTTGAGTTGTATAGAAACAAGAAGAAGGTTGAACAGTATAGGAATAAGTTCTCCAAGGCTGGATGCCTTAATTGTTACCCATGAGCATTCGGACCATATTAAAGGTGCAGGTCCTGTCGCCAGATATTTTGATATCCCTGTTTTTATCAACCGTAAGACCCTCCAGAAGAAAAGTCTGGGTAATTTGAAAAGACCTGTTATTATTCAGACAGGACAGACTATTATGATCAATGATCTCAAAATAGAGACCTTTACAAAATGTCATGATGCGGCTGATCCTATAGGCCTTGCTGTTTCCGTGAATGATGCAAAAATAGGCCTTGCAACTGACCTTGGCAGACTTACAAATCTTGCAAAAGACAAGCTGCAGGGTTGCAGGGCACTTATAGTGGAATTCAATCATGACCAAAGGATGCTTGATTGCGGTCCTTATCCTTTATCGCTCAAAAGAAGGATAAAAGGTCCTGATGGACATCTTTCCAATGAACAGGGGGCAGAACTTATACGTTCTGTGTATAGTAACAGACTTGACCATATTGTACTTGCCCATCTCAGCGAGGAAAACAACCAGCCAGAGATAGCTTTTTCTGCAGCAGCTGAAGTCATTAAACAATGCAAAATATCATCTGCAAATGTTATAGTAAGCAGTCAGGATAAACCTACTCCCTTGATAACACTAAGCTGAAACTGTCTGACAGATGTTCGTGGATGAGGAACATACTGTTAAAGCTATGGTGCATGCTATTTTTTCTGTGTGAGGATATAATATCCTTTTGTTTCTTTAGAAAGATCCTGTTTTATCAAACTGTGTTTTAAGATATTTCTTGTAGCCGATATTTGCCAACTCGTAATATTTCCTTTCAGTTATCATAACAAATTACACTGTTAATACCAATGCATCCCTGTATAATGCCCTGTGACATGGCAGGTTTGATATAAGGGCTGATTTTGGTATCAATCTTGCTTCCTGATCTTTTTAATACCGAAGACAATAATTTTACCATAAACGTTTCTGTTTTGTTTTATCTTGAGAGGTGTATGGCCTCAAAACAGTTTTTATCTGTCTGGCGATTTTTAGATTTTTTTTGAAATACGAGTGTGGCAGGTTTTATTGCTTATTGTCGGTATGATAATGTTTTTTGTATAATCTCTGTGTTCGGGCAAGCTGGCGGGGGAATACTTGTTATGGACTATTATGTTATGGATTCATACTTTTATGCACTGGTTAGGGTTATTGATGCTATTTACCATGATGAAAGTCTAGAAGATATTCTGTACTTTATAGTGACGCTTGCCATGGAGCTGACCGGTGCCAAAGGAGCAACCATCAGGGTTCTGGAACAGGGCACGTTTGATTTGAAGGTGGTTTCCAGTTGCGGATTAAGTGAGGAATATCTGAATTCCGGAGCTATTGATTATGGTAAGAGTGTTGCAGAGATTATTCAGGGGGATATTATTATAATAAATGACCTTGAATCTGATCCTCATGTTCAGAATATCAAAGCTGCCCGAAAAGAAGGCCTTAAGTCTGTCATAGGGATTCCCTTTACTGTAAATGAAACAACATACAGCATCTTGAGGGTCTATTTTTCAAAGGTGAAGGTCCCTACCCAGGAGGAAATGGAGCTTTTGGGATCTCTTGGCAAACTGAGTTGTATGGCAATTGAGCATACAGCAGTGAATAATATAGGTTAAAATATTGTCATTCGTTATGAGACTGTATGACAAGGGGGTGCTTTCAAGATATGGTCTGATTTTTTGCGAATCCTGCTGTTTGCTGTGCCGGAGCCAACAAGCAGGTCGATATACGGGATCCCTCGATTTTGTGCAGAAATTTTCATTTATGAAAAGAAGTAATCCTCTTTTATACAAGTGGATCTGAGTGTTGAACAGATGCAAGGGCCCGGGAACTTTATAGTGTGCAAGTTTGGAGATATTATGACCGAAAGGTTTCTATGCATGGTTTTTGTTTTTTCTTTCCTGCTAACTTCTACCCCTGTTTTCAGCTTCAATATGACATTTACCCCTGATCTGTCTGTTTCTACCGAATATACTGATAATCTCTTTCTGTCAGAAAGGAAGGAGCAGAATGATCTTATTACGATATTTTCCCCAAGGGTCAGTCTGAATTTAATGGACAGGCATCATGGAATAGATTTTTCATATGCTCCTTCCTACAGTATGTACAAAAACTGGTCTGAAAACAATACATGGCGGCATAATTTGCATTGTTTTGTTTGGACGGATATCTCAGCTCATACAAGGATAGAGATTGATGATGCCTTTCTACGGACAGAGGATCCCCTTGAGGAAGAAGATGTTTATCTGCCTGACAATGAACCTTTGGTCAAAACTGATGCAACAAGGGAAAGGGGACGGTCAACATACTGGACAAATACCACCCGGTTGAATCTTACACATCAGTTCGGCAGGGATGACAGTTTCTTTATACGCTACATACATAGCATGCGCAAAACCAATGATCCTGAAGATGAGGATAATTCAAGGCATAATCCGTCCATAGGGATAACATACTGGTTGGGACCCGTATGGGGTATTGATACGGATATGGGGTATACAAAAACAGATTATTCCGGTGGTAGCGGGGTCAGCAGTTCTGATGACTTTGATGAATGGGACTGGAGTTTGAAGTTAAACCGACGCTTTGGTCATCAGTTAACGGGCTTTGTCCGTTATGAATGTGCAGTTACTGACTATGAGGAGGATGAGGAGGATTATACAACACATCATTTTACTGCGGGGTTTGACTATGATCTGTCCCGGCATGCACATGTGTCTTTTGATGCAGGTTACTTTATTCATGATAATGAGGATAGTGAAGATGAAGGTGGTATGGTTTTAAATCTGTTGTTTGTCGAGAAATTCAGGAGAGGATCTTTTAGCTTTTCAGGTTCCAAGGGGCAGACAGAGTCAAGGTATGGGGCTGAGAATCTTGGTTTCTCAGAGTATTATGAGGTACAATGTGAAGGCAGATACATGCTGGCACGCCGTGTTACGGCAGATATTGCTGCCTTGTACAGAAAGGATATGTACAAGGATGAAGAACCTGAAAGGGATGATAAAACAAAGAAGTTTTCTACAGGTCTTACATGGATGTGCCGTGACTGGCTAAATTTCAGGGTTGATTATTCCTACAATGTTGTAGATTCTACAGATGATACTGAATCCTATAGAGAAAACAGGTTCATGTTTACAGTTACACTTGTTCCTTCAAGACCGTACCGTTTGAATTGAACGGGGTCTTTCAAAAACTCCTTCTTGTTCAATCCCGGTGTCAGACTTATATCCTGTCTGTTTTTACAGTTCTGTTGTATGTCGGGGATTTGACATCTCTAAAATATCCTTAACATGGAAATATGCTACTTAAAGATATTGGGTTATGTTACCGATGATATAAAACAGTATAGACCCGTCTTGTTTGCAATGCTGTGCTTTTCAAAGGCATCCCGGGCTGAAATCTGACGAGAGGGAACATACTGCCATTTACTGAAAGAATCCCTGGAGTTGTATTTGGTGTGGTTTATATGGAACGGTGTATCCATGTCTTTGTATAGGAAAAATGGAAAAGATGGAAGAGACATTCAATTTTGATCATTACATAGCACTGATTTTAAAGCGCCGGTGGTTTATTCTTGTTTCATTTTGTCTTTCAATGGCGATTGGCATATTATTGCTTTTCACCCTTACCCGCACGTATAGGGCAGAGACTCTTATAATGGTTGAGCCTCAGCGAGTGCCTTCTGAGTATGTCAGTCCCTTGACAACAACTGATGTGGAATCAAGGATCAACACTATATCTCAACAGGTTATGAGCAGAACTAACCTTGAAAGGATCATCAGGCAGTTCGGCCTTTTTAAAGAAAAAAAATACAGGGACATGTTTTTTGAAGACAAGATAGAATTTCTGAGAAAAAGGATATCCATAAAGGTTACAAAAAGCAGTCGCAGAAAAGGTCCTGAGAGTTTTTCCATATCATTTGAGGGAGAAGATCCCAAAATGGTAATGCAGGTAACAAATGCCCTGGCAAATTACTTCATTGAGCAGAATCTGAAGGACAGGGAGATGCAGGCAATTGGGACTAGCAAGTTCCTTGACAGTGAATTGAATGATATGCGTTTGCGCCTGAAACGTATTGAATCGAAACTTAAAAAGTACCGTACTGAACATATGGGAGAATTGCCGGAACAGCTTGATGCGAATCTGAATATCTTGGACAGGCTTCAGTTACAGCTTGGAAACAGGAGGCAGGATCTTAAGGATGCGAAAGACAGGCTTGCAGCCTTTGAATTGTCTGTATCCACGGTATATCAGCCGGATGGAAAGGTGCCGGAAAGTCTGCAGAGTATTGAGCAGTTACGTGTTAAGCTTGCAGACCTTAAGACCAGGTATACAGATAGGCATCCGGATGTTATAAGGTTGAAAAACAAAATAAAAAGGCTGGAACAGGAAAAAATGTCCCACAAGCAAGACAGTGCCAACCACAATAATACAGGTGTTGTTGTTTCAGCCGAATCCGCCCAGAGGGCAATTTTAAAAAAGGAAATACGGGATATTAAAGATGATATAGAGAGAATTAAGACAAAAATAAAGGAATACCAGAGACGGGTTGAGAATACTCCCAAAAGAGAACAGGAACTTATGAATCTTCGACGGGATTATAGTAATCTGACAAAGGCATATAATTCATTGTTGGCCAGGAAAATAGAGGCATCAATTGCCGTTAATATGGAAGAGAGGCAGAAGGGAGAAAGGTTTCGTGTTATTGATCCTGCAATTTTGCCACAGAAACCGGTTTTTCCTGACCCGAAAAAATTGTTTCTTTTGACAGTTGTTGCAGGACTCGGCCTGGGTGTGGGCATTGTTTTGCTGCTGGATTATATAGATGGTTCCGTAAAGGGTGTTGATGATATAGACAAATGTGCAGGGGTTCCTGTCCTGGCGACAATTCCTGTTATATTGCATTTTAAGGACAAGGTGCTGCATAAATTGGATCTGATACTTTTTTCCTCTTTTTCTTTTGTGTCTTTTGTCATGTTTGTAAGCTTTGCCCTTCTGTCCTTTATGGGCATTGACAAGACCATGGAATATGTTCAAAAGTTTATTAATATATAAATCCGCTTATCACGAGTTTTTTTGATCAGGAGGGGGCCATGGGAAAGATATTTGATGTACTGGAAAAGGCACATAAAGAACCCGGAACAGGTAAGGTTCGGCAAAAGGCACCCCCTGTTCTTCCCCTGTCTGTTAAAGAAGAAAAAAAACAGTTTGCAAAAAAGAAAAAATCGCCTGAGGCCAATCTGACTGGAGATGGTTATGATGTAAACCTGATTACCTTGACAAATCCTGAATCCTTTGAGGCCTCCCAATTCAAGGTGTTACGGACCAATATCCTGTTTGGCAGTGAAAAACGGCCTCCACGGACTATTTTGATTGCAAGCACTGTCCCAGGTGAAGGAAAATCTTTTGTCTGTTCAAACCTGGCAGTGTCTATTGTCCAGGGTATAGACGAATATGTGCTGGTCATGGATTGTGACATGCGTAAGGGTAATCTCCAAAGTATCTTCGGTTTTCAGGAGATAGATTCAGGTTTGAATGAATATGTCCTTGGCAATGTTCCTCTGAATTCCATTTTATTGAAAACCAATGTAAAAAAACTGACCCTTTTGCCTTGCGGTCGGCCAGTGAAAAATCCATCGGAGATCCTGTCATCCAGAAAGATGGCAGCATTGATTGAGGAGACAAGACAACGATATGATGACAGATATGTTCTTATAGATTCTGCACCCCCTGCCCTTGCTCCGGAAACCATTGCAATTGCCAAACATGTTGATGCCATAATCGTTGTGGTTAGAATTGGTGTTACAAAACGGAAGCTGTTAAGCGAAACTATAGATATGCTGGGTAAAGACAAGGTTATTGGTGTTGTAATAAACCGAATGGACATATCTTCTGCAGGAGGTTATGCCTATGGCAAGTACCGGGATTATCACAAATATTATTCGCATTATCAAAAATAGTTCATGTCTGCAGATCAATCTTGGGATACAGCAGATTTTTCAGCTCATAAATGAGGATATTTCTGCAAGACCATGCCCTTGGGTTTGTACATTCCTGTATAATTCCTTGATTTAATTGATTGTGCAAAAATTGTCATATCTCTGTGTTGTCATCCTTACTGTTTCTGAGTTTATTTTCAGATGGGTATACATTTCTTTTTATGATGTAAAAATTTCTTTGTATTTTAATTGCTGATGCAAGTTGTTTTTGTTGCAGTCCCATATTTAGAAATATCTGTAAATTGTTTTTAGTAGAAGGAGACAATATGATACGAGGTAAGATGCTTTTTTGTTCCTTGCTTGTTATGTCTGTGTTTGTAGTAACAGATTGCACCATCTTTGCAAAAGATATGAAAAATGAGGCAGATCCAACTGTCTATATAAACCCGAAATCTGATTCATATCATATTGGCTGTGGTGATATTCTGGAAATTACTACATGGAAAGAACCTGACTTTTCAAGGGATTCCGTCCTTGTCAGAATCGATGGTAAAATAAGCTTTCCCCTCTGCAATGATATACAGGCAGCAGGTCATACACCTATGGAGCTGAAAAAGGCCATTGAGCAGAAGTTGAAGGCTTTTATAGACAACCCTGTTGTAACAGTTAGTATTGTCAATCCCATCAGTCAAAAGATATATATTTTGGGGGAGGTGTTGCATACTGGTGAATATCCACTTGTGAAACACCTGACGGTTCTTCAGGCATTTGCCCTTGCCGGTGGTTTTACAGAATGGGCGTCCAAATCCGAGATTATCCTGTTAAGGCATGAGGGTAAGCACGATAAGATAATAAGGGTAAATTACAAGGACATCATTAAAGGAGAGGGCCTGGATCAGAATTTAAGATTAAAGGCAGATGATACTATAATTGTTCCGTAACCAATATGCAGTGACATCTTGTAATTCTTTCCTGACAACGTTTTGTGCTAAGGCGGTAAATCAACAGCTCAATCAGAAGAATATGTGGTATTGTACTGTCTGATGTTGTTGTATTTTGTCCGGACAGGATCTGATATTTGAGAAATAGCTGTTTTGTCACTGGAGAAAATGTAAGGAGATGTAAAGAATGGTGGAGTATTCGGTCAGTCCTGAAGGTGAAAGGTTTGCCCTGCCAGATGAAGATGAATATGAAAAAGAATACAGAAGGCTGTCTTCTCTTGCAGATGAAAAAAGACAAAACGGTTCCGAGATAGTGGTAGTTATGGGGCTTGGCTTTGTAGGGGCTGTTATGGCCGCTGTAGTTGCAGATTCTGTGGATAAAAAAACCGGTAATTCTGACAAATTTGTTATTGGAATGCAGAGACCAAGCCAGAGAAGTTTTTGGAAGATTCCTCTTTTTAACAGGGGGATATCACCGGTTGAGGCAGAGGATCCGGAGGTAGCGGAGATTATAAAAAGGTGTGTAATTCAGAAAAAGACCCTGACTGCCACCTTTACCAATGATGCCCTTAGGTTTGCAGATGTCCTTGTGCTTGATGTTCAGTGTGATTTTGTAAAGAAATCACTTGGAGATATTAAAACCGGCAATGCAGATATAAGCGCCTTGGAAAAGAGCTTCAAAATCATTGGAGACAAAATTAATCCTGATTGTCTTGTCCTTATAGAGACAACTGTTCCTCCCGGAACAACTGAGTACGTGGCTTATCCGATGATTAAAAAGGCATTTAAAAAAAGGGGAATAAAAAAAGAGCCTTTGCTTGCACATAGTTATGAAAGGGTGATGCCGGGCAAGGAATATGTGCGATCAGTGAGGGATTTCTGGAGGGTATGCAGTGGAATTAATGAAGAGAGCAGGGAAAGGGTTGTGAAGTTTTTATCCGATGTTCTGCATGTGGAAGAATATCCCCTTACAGTTCTTGACAGACCCATTGAAAGCGAGACATGCAAGATAGTGGAAAACAGTTACAGGGCCACTATTCTGGCCTTTCTTGATGAATGGAGCTTGTTTGCCGAGACAAACGGTGTTGATCTTATTAAAGTAATAGATGCTATCAAGGTGCGTCCTACGCACAACAATATTATATTTCCAGGTCCTGGCATAGGGGGGTACTGTCTGCCCAAAGATGGTGGACTTGGCATGTGGGCATACAAGCATCTGTTGGGCTTTAGTGATGATATATTTAAGATTACAACTGAGGCCATTAATATTAATGATACCAGGGCAATTCATGCGGCTCAGCTTGTGCGCGATGCCCTGAGAAACATGGGAAGTATTGTTGCTGCGTGTCAGATAACTGTTCTTGGAGTATCCTATAGAGAGGATGTAGGCGATACAAGGTACAGCGGCTCTGAAATCCTGCTGAGGAAACTTGTGGAAATGGGTGCTGATGTCAAGGCTCATGATCCATATGTAAAACACTGGTGGGAGATTGAAAAACAAGACAGTTATCCTGATGTTGGAGTTAGCAGAGCACAGTTTTTTCGTAATCAGGAGCAGCTTGAGGATTTTTGCATGACCCAGGATCTGGAGGATGCATTAAGGGATTCAGATGCTGTTGTGTTTGCTGTACGTCATCGCCCATATCTTGAACTGGATCCGGACGATGTGGTAAGAATGACCGGTAAACCTGTGGCAGTAGTTGATTGTTTTGGTATCCTTGATGATAAGAAGATTGAAAGATTTTTTGAGTTGGGTTGCGAGGTGAAAGGCCTTGGCAGAGGGCATCTCAAGCGAATTAAAGACAGGGTTATAAAACGGGGATCGGGTTCTTAGGTAATCTACTATACTTCCTGGGGGATATGTTTTTATAGGGTTTGCTATGCAAAACAGGGGTCTTGTAAAGCCTTACTGTGGAAGATTGATAAATCTGCTTGTTGACAGTGACAGGGAGAGGGTGATTAAGGAAGAGTCCCTGCATTTACCCGAGATTATCCTGTCTGACAGGCAGATATGTGATTTGGAGCTGTTGGCCTCTGGCGGGTTTTCTCCCCTGTCCGGTTTTATGACAAGGGATGATTACGAGTCTGTTCTGGATCGGATGCGTTTGAGTGACGGGACATTGTGGCCCCTGCCTGTTTGTCTTGACATATCAGAAGAGGTGGCAAGATCTGTCAGGATAGGCCAGGATGTGTCTTTGCGTGATCAGGAGGGATTCCTTCTTGCGGTTATGCATGTAAAAGACATGTGGCCCGTAGACAGAAAACATGAGGCCATAAAGGTCTTTGATACCCTTGATATAAAACACCCGGGAGTGGAATATCTGTTAAAGGAGGCAGGAGATTATTATATAGGCGGCACATTGGAGGTCGTGAGGGTACCACTGCATTTTGATTTTAAACAGTTCCGCAAGACTCCTGCGGAAATGCGCCAGGCTGCTTTAAAGAAGGGATGGCACAGGGTTGTTGGTTTTCAGACAGAAAATCCTGTGCATCGGCTTCAGTTTGAGATGACAATTCGGGCAATGCAGGAAACAATGGCCAACCTGTTACTTCTCCCTGTAGTCGGTATAACAAAACCAGGTGATTTTGATCATTATACCCGTGTAAGATGCTATAAAAAAATTCTGCCATATTATCCTTCCGGGACCGTAATGTTAAACATGTTGCCCCTTGCAATGCGTATGGCAGGTCCAAAAGAGGCGATTTTTCATGCTATTGTATCGAGGAATTACGGGTGTTCTCACTTTATAGTAGGAAGGCATCATGCTGCTCCCTGTTCTGATGGGGAAAATGGCATGTTTTACAGGAACAGTGCCGCAAAAGAACTGGTTTCAAGATACAGCGAAGAGATAGGGGTAAATATTGTTCCATTTGAAGAAATGGTATATCTGCCTGATGAAGATAAGTATCTTCCTTTAGATCAGGTAGAGGAGTTTTGCCGTACACTTACTATGAGCGGTTTTGATATAAGAGAACGGATACGCACGGGCAGACGTATTCCTGAATGGGCATCTTTTCCTGAGATCATAGATGAGATATCCAGGACCTATCCCGGTCCTAAACAACAGGGTTTTACAATATTTTTTACCGGTCTTTCCGGATCAGGAAAATCAACATTGGCCAAGGTGCTGTATTCACGTTTTATGGAGATAGGTACTCGCCCGGTAACCCTGCTTGACGGGGATATTGTTCGGCAGAATCTGTCAAAGGAGCTTGATTTTTCCAAAGAACACCGTGATCTTAATATCCTGCGTATCGGGTTTGTTGCAAGTGAAATTACCAAAAACCGTGGTATTGCAATCTGTGCGCCAATAGCTCCGTATGCTGCTACGAGAGCAAAGGTAAGGCGCATGATTGAAAATTACGGTGGTTTTATTGAGGTCCATGTGGCTACGCCCATCCAGGAATGCGAGAGACGAGACAGGAAGGGCATGTATGCTAAGGCAAGGGCAGGGCTTATAAAGGGATTTACCGGTGTGGATGATCCTTATGAAGCGCCTGAGGCACCAGATGTACGTGTTGATACAACCGGACTTACCCCTGAGGAGGCGGTTCAGGAGATATTACTGGTCCTTGCCCGAAAGGGGTTTTTGTAACACAATGGGTAATTCTGGGAAATGAACAATAGTGCCTTATGCATAAAATAACAACTGTGTTGTCGCAGTTGTTATACTCCGTTTTCATCACTTTGTTAGGATTGATTCCTGTCTGTTTTTTTGTTTAAACAGCAAAAAGGTATATAAACCGGGCAAAGAGAGGTTTCAGACATAAACAGGGCCAGAGCTGAAACTGGCTATGTGCTTTTGTGTTATGTCTGTTTCTGCTCTGTCAACAGGCCTTTTTTTCATTGCTGTCAGGGTTGTTTGGGAAATCGTGAAAAATCAGGCTTGCGTTTTTGTAAAAAGGCATCCCTTCCTTCCTGTCCTTCTTCGCTCATATAGTACAACATGGTTGCGTAGCCACCCATAACCTGCAGTCCTGCCTGTCCATCACAATCTGCAGTAAGCGATGCCTTGATAAAACGAATGGCAATTGGTGAATTGGCTAGTATTTCCTGTGCCCACTTGACTGTTTCCTCTTCCAGCTTTTCAAGTGGCACCACTGCATTGACCAGCCCGAGTTTCAGTGCTTCATTTGCGCTGTATTGACGGCATAGAAACCATATCTCTCTTGCCTTTTTCTGGCCTACTATACGTGCCATATAGCTTGCTCCGAAACCTGCATCAAAGGAGCCGACCCGGGGTCCTGTTTGCCCGAAGACAGCGTTTTCTGCTGCTATGGTGAGGTCACAGACCATGTGCAGCACATGACCTCCTCCTATGGCATAACCGGCAACCATGGCAATGACAGGCTTTGGACAGTAGCGAATCTGCCGTTGAAATTCCAGGACATTCAGACGGTTTACTCCATTTTCATCCACATATCCTGAATCTCCCCGTACTCCTTGATCCCCGCCAGAGCAGAATGCCTCATTGCCTTCTCCTGTAAGGATTATTACCCCTATATCCTGGTCTTCATGGGCATCAGTTAGCGCTCTTGACATCTGTGTGACGGTTGAAGGCAGAAAGGCATTCCGTCTTTCAGGTCTGTTGATGGTTATTTTGGCCATGCCATTGGCCTTGTGGTACTTGATATCGGAAAAATCTCCTGCCTTGATCCATTTGACGCTTTTCATATCCTTGCAGATTCCTCCTTTATTTTAGTGATTTTTTCCATTGTTCTGCGAATATTCTGGCTACCTTGTTTACATCTGATGGACTTATATTCATGGCTCTGGCAACAGCAAGATATAGGTCATGCCTGTCTGCATTTTCTGCCTTGACCAGATTTTTTATGTCTCTTTTTTGCTTCAGGTTTAGGCCCTTGGTGTTTACAAGCTTGACATATCCGTTATCCTGCTCTTTTAACAGCCCCTTTTGATAGTAGGGTTTAAGCCTGTAAAAACGTTGTTTCATTCTTTCCTTGAGGGTGCGGATTATAGGGTTGGAGACATTGGTCACATCGTCAGCAAAGGCGATGGATGGTAAAATAAGGGTGGCTGTGTTTTCAAGAAATGATGTTTTGTCTACAGCAGTATCGTCACTCCTGCTTTTTCCTCCCCTAATGTCCTTTACAATGTCTTTTGCAACAGATTTAACCTTTTCTGCAGGAAAATATATGTTAATAGTAACGCAGGCCACAATAAAAACAAGTGTGAAAAATAATAAGGTATACGTAATTTTGTGATAATATTTCATGGTGTTACCTCCTGTTATAAAAAATTGTCCAGACAGCATATCAGCCCTTGATTTCCCTGATCCGTAAAAACTCAGAACAGGGATTTTCTTTACAGCCAGAGGGAGTGATAACCCGAAAAGATAAAGGGTGCAAATCTCACTGTCTCCTTTTTTATGTATAGATTGCGGTTGGAGTCTATAAGGGTTGTTTTTGGCAAACATGCGGTAATTTTTTGTGTGTGGAAAGCCCCTATTTTTTGGCAGCAGCTATCCTTTTGATACGTTTAAGCATGTCTTTAAAACTTATTCTGTTGTCAGGGTTTTGATTTACAATATTAACGCCAAAAAGACTACCTCTTTTTATTATGTACTCAACATTATTCTCTTTTATAGTACCATTGATCCTGAAAACATCATTTTTAAGAGATGCCTTGATTCCTATTTTGCTGTATGGCAATGTTTTGAATACCTTGGCTATAACACCTGCAAATCCTATAAACGGACTTTGTCCTCCTCCGATATGGGCTATATTGTCAACAGCAGCAATGCTTATCCTTTGAGGGATACTGTCAACCTTTTTTGTTTCGAGCATTAGTTCAAATGTCTGTACCTGACCGCAGGCGATTTCAAGTCCGTTTATATATCCATTTAATACGCCGTCTATCTCTCCAAAAGAGGTCCCTTTTGTCATTTCCTTCAGGTTAAGGTCCCTTATATCTGCTTTCAATGCCAAAACAGGCAGGCCCGTGAATATATTACGGGCGTGGACGTTTGAGATTGTTATCTTTCCACCAAAGACCCTGGCGATGATTTTGCCGAGACTTTTTGCTGTTCCGTTCTCGATGTGTATGGGATCAATGTTGCCTTGTATGCTCCCCTTTACAGGTATCTGGCATATATTCTTGAAAAATGGCCTTGTATCTTTTATGGCAATGGAAATGCCTGTTTGAATTTTTGGGGTCGGTGTTGCTTTTGTGTAACTGATAATCAGCCGTTTAAGTGTAAGGTCACCTCCTGGAATCTTTATGCTAATCGGAGTACGTACATATAAATTATTAAGGTGTGAATGTATGGGAATTGATATGTTTTGAAGGGGCAGCCATGGTGGAGATGCAACTTCAAAAGAAATGAGTCCTGTTTGTTTTGCGTCTGTTTTTCCTGTATCTTTTTTAGCGGGATAATGTAGCAAGATTGGCAGGTTGACTTTCACATGTTTTAAGAAAAAGCTGTTGTTTTTGAAGGCAAGTTCTCCGTTGTCAAGAAGACATTTCCCTTTAATTTCTATTGATTGCCCCTGTTTTTTGGCAGAAAATCTGCCTGATACAAGACCTGCAAGCCTGATTTCTCTGGTTACAGGCATCATATCGCCGAATGGATCCAGCACAGCAATTTTGAACAGCGGTTCTAAAGGAGTAAGGGGAAGATTTATATGGAGAGAAATCGCTCCGTTTGACAGACATATACTGGTTTTTGTTTTTATTATATTCTTTATCTCAAGAGTGAGTTTGTTTAACAATATCCTTTTTTTGATTAAATTGGCCGAAATATGCCCTTTTGCATAAAAACTGTTTGAGGCAAGATCAAGATAGAAGGGATCATACAGTATTTCACCCATAGGGATATTGATTTGTACAGATGATTTGATAAGCATTCTGTCGGGATCAAGGCTCCCTTTAAGCCTGATATTTGACTGGAGGCCATCTCCGGCCATGCTTTCATCCTGATTGGCAAAAACCACATTGCTAAGATCAAGGTTACAGAAAAAATGCCAGAGGGGGCTGATGTTGTTTTTAATACACTTGATATTAATGGATTCATCTCCGTCTGATGTATGGAAACAGGGTATGAGGTTTTTGGATGCAAGAGCCTTTATCAGGTTGATATGCCTTCCGTATATCCCTAAGACAGTTTTTTTCGTACTGGTATTGACAGCCAGGTTGATATTCTTTGATATGCTGGAATCAATGTGTATATTTCGGCATTTGAAGGTCTTTTTTGTTATATCCAGTGTTGCAGAATGTGATTTGAGGTGTATCTTTCCTATGTTTAAGTGCTTTTCTCCGAGGTCAATGCCTGTTTTTTTTATATCAACGGATGTCTCGTTTATTATGAGGCGTGGGTATATAAGATGCAGGGCTGTTTTTGCCGTAATACTGCCTTTGAATCTATTTCCGTTTTTGGATAAGATACATTGCATTTCATTTGTTCTCATATCAATATCATAGGTGTATCTTTTCTTGTCTTTATGTGTCTTGAGAAATATCCTGAAATATGCCTTTCCATTGGTTTTTAAGTAATTCCTTTCTGATCCAAGCGATGCGTTGATACGGCATGCAACATCAATGATTTGTTTGTCATTCAATACTGCATTGATATTATATACCTTTATTGTACCATTATTGTTTTTGATTATTGCCCGGCCATTGTTTATTTCTGCCTTTGCTACAGTTATCTTTCTGAAAAAGAGGTAAGACAAGGTGTTTTGTATAAAATCAGGAATCCGGGAGGTGTGGCTTTTGGGGATATTGGACAGGTGCATGTCTGCAGACAATTCCATGCTGAAACCATTTACATAGACTGATTTGATACATAGTTCCTTTTGTCCAAATTTGCCTTTGATGCAGAGAACTGCCTTTATATCGGGAAAATCAAATTTGAATCCTTTTTGATTTTTTCCAGGCAGGACAGATAGCCCCTTCACTTCTATGGCCATGGGGGATATGGAGAAGGAGATTTTTTTGAGGGAGACTGAACTCCTTGTGGCCTGTGAAAGATAACGGGAGAGGTAATCTTTTATATTTATATTGGATTGATGATGATAGCAATAAAACAGGAAAAATACGAGGACAGCAGTGATTACAGCTATGATGAGTGTTGTTACACCGGCAATCTTGGCAAGGGGACGTGTTTTCATGTTGTCCTTGGCATCTGTACATAACTGCCCGTTTTTGTCCGGTATCTTTGTTATGCTCAAATCTTAATCCTTTGATGCCTCAATGTATTACTGTGGTTAAAATCTTCGCATGCCTTGATATCCGGCAAGCCGTCCTGTTTATAAATGGATGCTGCTTAGTAGGATATAGCGCAGGGCAATGGTGAAAATGACAATTCCAAGGATTAGTTTAATGATTGTGGAAGGTATCCATTTTTGGATATGTGCTCCCACATATATACCCGCCATACCACCCACACCGAACAGTATACCAAGCAGCCAGTCAGGGGATGCTGGTGCTTTTCCTGCTATTGACACAAAGGCATAAAACATGACAGCTATAACAGAGGTAATCCATGTGGAGAATAGGGCTGCTCCGGATACGATGTACACAGGGAGTTCCAGTACAGATATGCAAAACGGTGCCATAATAGCGCCTCCGCCTATGCCGTATGCCCCACCAATTATGCCTACTGCAAGAGAGAGACAAAACACAAGGGGTGTAGAAAAAGAGTATGTTTTTTCTTCAAATACAATAGATGCATGCACAAGGCCTAAGGTCTCTTTTGTTATTTCTCTTGCCATGCCTGTTTTGGGTTTATGATTATCTTTGATATGGGCATTGTTTGTAATATCATTGTAAGCACTTTTAAGGGTTCTTGTTCCAAGATATATCAGGACAAGGCCTGCAAAGAGACGAAAATGGGCAGGGTCAGGAAGATACACCATACGTATATAATACCCGAGAAATACACCGGGAAGGGATCCTGCAACAATAATAAAAAAGAGGCTCCAGGAAAGGCGGTGTCTTTGGATATGGTGAAAGACCCCTGAAGGTATGGAGATTATATTGTATACAAAGTTGGTGGCGCTAACTCCCGGAGAAGTATATCCCAGCACACTCATTTGAAACGGAAGAAGAATAAATGCCCCTGAAACACCGGCTGTAGAGGTAAGCATTGATACAATAAACATGATTATGGGAGGCAGGAAGATATATGTTTCTACCCCTGAAACAGAAAAATGGCATATAAGATTTTCCACGGTATATTGGGTTTTGAGAGGTTTGTAAAAGATGAGGTTGTTTTAGCTTGTTTCCATACAGTGACCGGAAATCTGTTTCCGGATGGGCACTGGCTTGTTGCTGTTATAGGGTTTGATGTTTCAGACATTATCATAGTGGTTAAACTGCATGGCAAATGTTGCTCGGCCCTGGGAAACAGATCTGAGTGCAGTTGAATACCCAAACATCTTTGAAAGGGGTACCAGCGCTGTTATTGTTTGAATATTGCCTTTTGCCAGTATTTGTTCGATTTTTCCCTGTCTTGCATTAAGATCGTTTATAATCTCACCCATGAACTGTTCAGGCAATGTTATCTCCACTCTCATTATGGGTTCAAGGAGTAGTGGCTCAGCCTTTTGACAGGCGTTTTTAAAGGCCATTGAAGATGCTATTTTAAAGGCCATGATGTCGGATTCTTCTCTCATATGTATATCGAGAAGTGTTGTTTCTATATTAATTACCGGGTAACCCATAATAATACCGCTTCTTTCAGCCTCTTGTATCCCCTCTCTTATGGCATCCAAAAACTCTTCCGGGACATCAGGTTTGTTGGCTTTGTTGATAAAGGTGTTGGCACTGCCTCGGGGCAGGGGGGTAATCATGATTTTTACTCCTGCAAAATGCAGGGCGCCTCCTATCTCACGTTTGAAAATCTCTTCATGCTCCACGAGCCTTTTTATGGTTTCACGGTATACCACCTGGGGTTTGCCCCGGTTTGTTTCTACAAAGAATTCATGCTTTAGCCTGCTTGCAAGAATCTCGATATGCAGTTCCCCCATTCCGGAAATAATTGTCTGGCCGGTGTCATCGTCAATCCTGAATCTGAAAGTGGGATCTTCCTCTGCCAGTTTTGCAAGGGAATCAAGTAGCTTTTCCTGATCCTGAATCCGTTTGGCTTCCAGGGCGACATTGATAACAGGCTCGTTAAACCGAATAGGTTCTAATAAAACCGGATTGTTTTCATTGCAAAGCGTGTCTCCTGTAGTCGTTTGTTTGAGGCCCATGGATGCCACAATATCTCCTGCGCTGGCCTGTTCTATTCGTTCCCTTTTATTGGAGTGCATTTTTAAAAGACGTGAAAATTTTTCCTTAACGCATTTTGCAGAATTGTAGACGGTATCTCCAACCTTTACTGTTCCCGAGTATATTCGCAGGTATGTTGTTTTTCTTCCTGCATCCATGGCAACCTTAAAGGCGAGTGCAGCAAGATCTCCTTTCGGATCTGCCGGGAAGGCCTTTTTGTTGTCTGTGTCCGGAATGGTTCCAACTATGGGTGGAACATCAACAGGTGAAGGCAAGAAATCCACGATGCTGTCCAGCAGGGGCTGTATACCTTTGTTTTTTAATGCAGAACCACACAGGACAGGAACGAGATCAGAGTTTATTGTTGCGGAACGGATGGCCTGTTTTAATTCGTTGACATCTATTTCTTTGTCGGCCAGATATTTTTCCATAATGGCATCATCTCTTTCTGCTATTGTTTCAAGAAGCATCTCCCTGTATTGGTGCGCCTTTTCTTCCAGTTCAGCGGGTATGGGAAGTTTTGTATATTTGGCGCCCATAGATTTTTCGTCCCATACAAGCACCTTCATATTTAATATATCTATTATGCCCTTGAAATTGTTTTCTGCGCCCCAGGGAAGCTGAAGTACAAGGGGATGTGCGCCAAGACGGTTTTTTATCATCTCTACGACCATGTAAAAGTCAGCGCCAATACGGTCCATTTTATTGACAAAGGCGATTTTGGGAACATTGTAATTGTTTGCCTGGTGCCATACGGTTTCGGATTGAGGTTCAACGCCTCCAACGGCACAAAACACGCCGATTGCTCCGTCAAGCACCCTGAGAGAGCGTTCTACCTCCACAGTAAAATCTACATGGCCAGGGGTGTCAATTATATTGATATTATGATTCTGCCATTTACAGGTGGTTACTGCGGATGTAATGGTAATGCCTCGTTCCTTTTCGTCAGGCATCCAGTCCATTGTGGCCTCGCCATTATGGACCTCACCTATTTTGTGGACACGCCCTGTATAATAAAGGATACGTTCTGTAACTGTGGTTTTCCCCGCATCTATGTGTGCTATGATGCCTATGTTACGTATCTTTGCCAGTTTTTTATTCAGTGCCGTTGATGCCATCTTGCTGTTGAGTTGTCCTCTATAACAGATCAATAACCTCTACGAAAACAAGTAGTTATTAATCTGCTATCCTTTTTTCATATTAGCATTGACCTGACTGTTTGTTTACAGTATCTGTACTGCCTGGCGGGGTTGTTTGTCTTTGCCGGAACATGGCAGATAATGAAATCATAAGAGCCCCGCTCTTTATTGAGTTGCTCTAAAGGCAGTTTGCTTACGAATGGAAACTAAGCCATAAAACAGATTATGTCAATAGCCTCAAAATTTTGCTGTTGGTTTTGTGTTGGATGATACTGTGTATGTTTTTGTTTTAATGGGGTACCTTGTTGTTCGTTTTTGATATTTTATTATAAGCCTTGCATCCTGTACAAAATGAAATATAGGGCAATAGACAGGAAGAATGCCGCATAGCCCAGAACAAGGAATTTACCGATGAACAATGCTATATTATTTTTATTTTCATGGGTTATATAAATCTTGTATGCGATAAGGTTAGCAAATGAGCCAAAAAGACTGCCAAATCCCCCAACGTTCGTTCCCCAGAGCAATGCTTTCCAATTCGAGGTGAATTTTGCAAACAGCATGGTTGCCGGAACATTGCTCATGATTTGGCTTGCCAGGGCGGAAAACACAAAAATATGCCCTGCATTACCCATTTCAGATTTCAGCAGTACGCTCAGATTTCCAGCAAACCCGAAAAAGAAGAAAAAACTGAACAGAAGAGAATAATCAATCCGGAGTGTTTTTCGGTCAAATAATAATGCAAAAATAATTACCATCAATCCTGTCAGAATCGGAAGGAGATGAATCACAGTCAGAAGAAGTATGACGAGCATTATTCCATAAAAATAGGCAAATTTATCCACAGGTTGTGATACTGCAACAATATTCAGCTCATTATTTGTTTTAATGAATAATGCCGAAACAGTCAGAAGGAACAGAAATGTTATCGAGAACGGGGCAATTGTTGTCAAAAATTCTGTGGGGTGCAATCCATAAAACCAGTAGATGTAAAGATTTTGCGGATTGCCGAATGGTGTAAGGGCAGAACCCGCATTGGCTGCTAAGGCTTCCATGATGACCAGAATATCCTTCCTGGTTATGTTGAGAACAAGGGTTAGGGGCACAATCACTATCAAGGCAACATCATTTGTTATTACCATAGATAAGAAAAATGTGGTTATCACTAATTTTAATGGTATGGCCTTTCCCTGTTCTATTGTTTGGGTTACCTTTAATATAAAACCACTACGCTTAAGGCCGTTAACGGTAACAAACAGTGCAAGCAGGATAAATAACACCTGCAATTCCTGAATCGAATAGTGTGGAGTATGTTTGGCATATATTGATGTCAGCAACAAGCCGACCCCGGAGGATATGAGCAGCCATTCTTTCAGTATAAAATCAATTAATGAACTCTGGTTTTTCAATGAATCTCCTGACTGAATCTATAAGAACTTTAGATGACCTTCCAGCATCTTACAAGGTGATTATCATCAGCTTTGTACAGGGGAATGTCCTCTGTAATGCATCTGTCTTCTGCTATGGAACATCTTGGTTGAAACCTGCAGCCGGGGGATGAATCCGGAGAGATAGCAGGATCGCCTTTGAGCTGATATGAGATGATGCGTTTTCCGGGTCTTGGTTCAGGAATGGCCGATAACAGGGCCTGGGTGTAGGGATGAAGGGGGTTTTCAAAAAGTTTTTCAGCAGAACAGACCTCCATAATGCGGCCAAGATACATTATTGCTATATTATCGCTCATATAACCGACAACATTAAGATCGTGTGATATGAACAGGTAACTCAAATCAAGATCGGCCTGAAGATCTTTCAGCAGGTTTATTATCTGTGCCTGTATGGATACATCAAGGGCTGAAACCGGCTCATCACATACAATAACAGACGGATTCACACTCAATGCCCTTGCGATTCCTATTCGCTGACGTTGTCCTCCGCTGAACTCATGAGGATACCGGTCTTTCATACCTTGAGATATACCGACCATATCGAGAAGCTCACAAACACGTTTTATTCTTTTACGCCTGTTCAAGCCAAGAATACGCAGGCCTTCTTCTACCGTCTGTCCAATAGTCATACGAGGATTCAACGATCCAAATGGATCCTGAAATACTATCTGTATCTCCTTTCTTACAGATTTCAGGTCTTTTTCCGCAAGTCTGGCAATATCCCTGTTCCTGTAAAAGATCTCTCCCTTGTCAGCTTGTATAAGTCTGAGCAAGACAAGGGCAAGGGTAGATTTGCCACATCCGCTTTCTCCTGCAAGGCCAAGTGTCCTTCCTTGCTCTATTTCAAGGTCAACACCATCAATGGCCTTTACCCATCCGTTAACCCTGTTAAAGAAGCCTCTTCTGACAGGAAAATATTTAACAAGCCCTTTTGTTCTGAGGATAATGTCCGGTCTGTCATCCATGTCTTTAACGGGTTTGCCCAACTGTTTTATGATTTGTCATAGGTTAGATTTGCAAAGGGCTGTTTTTTTATGCGCCCTGTGGTGCCTTTCTTCCAGCCATGCAGGCCGGGCACCCGGATCTGTGAAGCAAGGTTTTTCAATATCCTTCCATTATTTGTTTGTTGATCTGGCATTAGACACATTTTATGTGTTGACAGTTACAGTGCAAGGTGGCACCTGACAAGATGTCCATTGCCGCAACTGTACATTTTATCAGGGAAATAAACGGCACATCTTTCCATGGAATCAGGACATCTTGGATGAAAGGGACAGCCTTTTGGTTTGTCAGAGGGATCAGGGACCATTCCGGGAATACTGTAGAGCCTTTTTCCTCTTTGAGACCGGTGAGGAAGAGAGGCAAGAAGGCCTTTTGTATAGGGATGAACAGGGGCGTTAAATATATCGGTTACACTGCCCTGTTCCATCACAGTGCCTGCATACATCACATAAACCCTGTCCGCCACATTGGCTACTACTCCGAGATCATGGCTGATATACAGTATGGACATGCCCCGCTGTTTTTGGATTGTACTAAAAAGATTCAGTATCTGGGCCTGAATGGTTACATCAAGGGCAGTTGTAGGTTCATCTGCAATAATAATGGCCGGATCACAGGAAAGGGCCATGGCTATCATAACTCTCTGTCTTTGTCCGCCACTCAGCTGATGAGGATAGTCTGACATCTTCTGTTCAGGTGACGGGATGCCAACAGCCCTTAGCAGATCCACGCATCTTTTATCAAGCTCTTCTTTATCTGGATTGTTGTGAATCTTAATGGCTTCCTTGATCTGATAACCGATAGTAAAAACAGGATTGAGAGAGGAGAGAGGTTCCTGAAACACCATGGTAATATGTCTGCCTCTGACAGATCTCATATCTTCCTCGTCCAGACCGAGCAGGTCCTGTCCTCTGAAAATTATTTTTCCCTCCGGTATCATGGCTGGAGGTGCATGAACAAGACCAAGAATGGAAAGAGCTGTAACCGTTTTTCCGCATCCAGACTCTCCTACAATACAGACAGTTTCCCCGCTTCTGACGTCAAAGGTTACGCCATCTACAGCACGGGCAAGCCTGCCCTTTCTTGAAGGGAAAAACACCTTCAGGTTTTCTACTGAAAGAAGGGGAGGAGAGCTCATCTGTCCTCCCTCAACTTGGGATTCAACATGTCTCTTAAACCCTCGCCAAACAGGTTAAAGGCAAGTACTACAATGAGAATGAAAAAACCGGGTATGTATGTAAGCCATGGAGCATCAAATATAAAATTCTTGCCATCCGACAGTATGTTTCCCCATGTGGCATGCGGGGGAGGCACGCCAAACCCCAGAAAACTAAGCCCTGCTTCAGTCAGAATGGCAGAAGCTATTCCTATGGTTGCGGAAACCAGCACAGGCCCGAGGGCATTTGGCATCATATGCCGGAATATTATTCTGAGATTTCCAAGGCCAAGGGCACGGGCAGCCTTGACAAAATCCTGTTCCCTCAAGGATAGAAATTCGGCTCTGACAAACCTTGTTGTTCCCATCCAGCTTGTAAGTCCAATAACTATCATAACATTATACATGCTTGCAGGTAAAAGGGCCACTACAGTAAGAATAAGAAAAAAGCTTGGAAAACACAGCATAATGTCAACAAGGCGCATGATCAGGGTGTCAACCCAGAGCATACGTCCCTGACCAAAATAACCGGCTATCCCGCCCATAAAAATTCCTACAATAACCGATATGCCAACAGCAACAAATCCCACTGTCAATGATACCCATGCTCCCTGCAGCATCCGTGCAAAAATATCTCTGCCAAGGTTGTCTGTTCCAAATATATATATCCCCATTGGCGGAATTTCATCAGGCTGGAGAATATTGACATTTGCCCTGGAAAAAGGAGGCCTCAGTTTTTCCTGGAGTCTTATGTGGGCAGGGTCAAACACAGGACTACGTCCTGATGTCAGAACAAGCCCAGACAATGCAATAAAAAGAAAGATAAAAAATACAATAAACCCTGAAAAGGCAAGGCGGTTTTCTCTTAACAGCCTGACAAAACGCACAAGCCGTTTTTTTGTTTTACTTTTTTTATATATGATATCAGCAAACATATCTGTTTTTACAAGAGTTGTTTTTGCCTGAAAAGAACACACGGACAATTACAGAACAATAACATAGCGATCTTAGTTGTTAAGACAGGCAGATCGTGTCTGACAAACCGTATTAGGATACCTTTGCAGGATATTTTATTGTAACCGGATTCTTGGATCGGCTACAAGATAAAGGAGATCTGATATAAAAGTGCCTACAAGAACAAGCACTGCGGAAATAAAATTTACGGTGAGGATGACAGGATAATCACGTGCAAGTATGGCATCATAAGCCATCCTCCCCATACCTGGCCAGGAGAAAATGGATTCAATGATTACAGAGCCGCCTATAAGGCCCGGAAGGATCAGGCCGAACATGGTAACAAAAGGAAGCATGGCATTTCTCAACGCATGTTTGTAGTGCACTTCATCGGGAGGCAGTCCCTTGGCAATGGCGGTTCTTATATAGTCTTGTTCCTCCACTTCTATCATCTCGCTTCTTACATACCTTGAAAGTACGGCTATACCGCCGGTTGCACCAAGCACGGAAGGGATCAGCATATGCCATATACGGTCCATTATGTAATGCAGCCTGGATATACCGGATATGCCAAATGTCTCCATGCCGATGACTGGCACATGGAGATGTGTTACCACAAGGATAATAAGCACATAGGCAAAGAAAAAACCGGGAATGGATATCAGCAGATAGGAAATGAAGGTGGTAATACGGTCAAATTTGCTGCCACGTGATATGGCGGCATGGATACCAACAGGAAAAGAGAATGTCCATGTCAGGACTGTTCCCAGCAAAAACAGCGGAAAACTGTTCAAAAACCTTGTCCATATTTTTTTGAGTACAGGCTGACCATCCTTCCACGAAACAGTCTTTCCTGTAAAAAGGTCATGGTAGAATATAGCGTACTGGACATACAGGGGTTTATCAAGATGAAACTGTTTGCGGAAACGTTTCAGCATTACAGGGGTAAATTTGGGATTGAGGGGGTTTACCTGGCTGGGTTTGCCGGGTGCAAGGTGGATTATCAAAAAAGAGACCACAGATACCAGAAAAAGGGTAATGGTCTTTTGTACAAAACTGCGTCCTATAAAAGATAACATCTGTTTTCCTAAGAGCAGCCCTTTTTCAGAGGGTCTGTGTTTGGGTTCAACTCAATTAGGGGGTTTGTATTCATAGATGGGGTTTTTGCACGATCCTGGTGTAAGTCTGCGGGATTGTTTTATATGTTCGAATCATCCTTTAATGGAGCCGAAGCATTTGACTTGTCCGTATACCAGTCAATTTGTCTGCATATACCCCTTATGATACGAACTTCCTTTGCCCGCAACGGGAGTCTGGAAAAAAAGCGTCGGATATTAAGCAGCCAGTGCTCAGGATTTTGTGGGTTAAGAAACCCGATTTTTGCAAGCACCTCTTCGAGATGTTTATACATTCCTTCCAGCTCGAAACTGTTTGCCAGACGGGGTACAGGGGGTACAGGAATATCCTTTTGTGCCTTGAATATCTCGTAACATATTATCATAACTGCCTGGGCAAGATTGAGGGATGAAAAACCGCCGGTTGGAATTGTAACAATAGTGTGGCAATGTTTAAGATGTTCGTTGGAAAGTCCGCAGTCCTCCGGTCCAAACAAAATTGCTGTCCTGTTTTTCCGGGATATGGAAATCAGGTTGGAAGCAAAACGATCCGGACATGTTATGGCAGGCCGCATAGCACCGGTACGTGCTGTTGTTCCTGCAATGTATTCATATTTTCCCAAGGCATCGCCAAGCTTTTCAAAGACCTCCATTCTTTCGAGAATTTTTACAGAATGGCCGGTGGCTGTCCTGTGTGCCCTGTTTTGATCATAGTTTTCCGGTGACACCAAAACAAGATGGGAAAGCCCCATATTACACATTGCACGTGCAACAGAGCCAATATTTTCCGGAATCTGGGGGCGGACCAAAACAATTGCAATATTTTCCATTTTAATTCTAAGGGACATTACGGTCACTGAAAAGGTATACGAAGACATTTCGCAAGACGTTCAGTCTTGTTTCAGCGTAAGGGGGAGCACAGGATATCATATGGTTTTCAGGAGACAGGAGCAGGGCTTTCAGCACAGAAAGTCTTCAATATTTACGTCACTGACAATTTCTGCAAAACGTTCTCCATGTCTGTTATGTTCCTTGTAAAATCTTATACAGTTTTTTACAATTTTGATAATGCTTGCCTCATCATATATGCCAGGCAGTTCCCTGGCAAGTTTAGGATGCCGTCCCAGTTTGCCGCCTAACATTACTCTGAACCCTGATATTCCTTTCACGATACTCCCTGTGGTGCATACATCTGCACATTGCCCGCACTTCAGACATGATAAACAGTCTATTTCAGGTTTTTCAAGACTGTCATTGATGGTTATGGCCCTTTCTCTGCATATGTCAAGGCAGGCATTGCATGATATGCATTCCCTGTTTGTGGTTTCAGGAAGACTGGCGCCAATAATGCCTATATCCTTTATCTGAGGTTGTGAACATGCATTGGGACAATCTGCAACAGCTATCCTGATTTCGTGATGAGGTTTTAGGTCCCCTTTAACACGTTCACTCAAAAATGTACGCAGATCCTCTTTTTCAAAAACATATTCAAGGTGTTCAACAAGGTGATCGCTTTTTTCAGCCCGGTTGGGGCATCCTTCATGACCAAAACATGTTTCAATCTGGTAGCCCTGAATCTCAGGGTTTAGATCAGAGAGACAGGCTGCCTTGACTGCTTTCAGATCTTTATGGGTCACAGTTGCAAGGGCATTTTTTATTGCGTAGTCTTCAACCTTGCATCTGATTTTTTTTCTTATAAAAAAAGGGATCTTTTTAAGATCTTTTTCCGCGCGTTCTGTCCATTCCATCGGTTATGTTCCCATTGTGAAGCACATCTGCATAATTTCCTGGTTTCTTTCTGGTATGGAAATAAGATCGATCAAGATCATGATCTTGAAAACAATGCCTTTTTCCAAGAACAGAAATCTCTGCAAGACAGTGAACCGGATACCTGGCAGGTGCGAAAGGCTGAAAACTTTACTGTGCTCTGAACCATGCGAACATTTTGCATGCCCGGTATTTTGCAAATCTCCTTGAAAATACCGATTGGTTCAGATAGAGTAAACTTCAGTTCTTTTTATGGAAAAAGCCTCAGAATCAGTCTTTTAATCAGATGTTTTGTCTCTGTTTTTACAACAAGAGCCCTTTGCACAGTATTTATGCAATATTCAGTTTTGCAGATGTGTAGTAACGGTAGTTTCATGGAATACCTCACATGCCCATATCGGAAAGGATATCCACGAATTAGCATTGCTGTTTGTGAAAGATGCAAACGTGCCCACAAATGTGAAAAATACAATAACTACCGTCAACCATGTCTGTTTCCATGTCAGACTGGCAAGAAAGGGACAAAGGTAACATCTGCATAAACAGGAGGGAACTCTTTTTCTGCCGTGTTTTTTATCCTTTTGTCAAGTTGATACGGTATAAATTCAAGCCCTGTCTTTAAGTTTCATTCTGGCAAGGATAATAACTGTTTCTTCATCTTCTGTCCTTAATTTCTTCTTTTGTGCTCTGATATCAAAAGACTCCTTTGCCTGTCTGAAAAAATCCATGCTGGTTTTCCTGACAGTTTCAGCCAGTATGATTTCCCCTCCATGCTTCAGATAATCCATGAACAGTTTTAAGAGGGGGGCAAAGGCATCTTCTTTGTATATTACTTCAGAACCTGTTATGTAATCAAAGCGGCTGTTCATTTTAGGGTCATTCCAATCAAGATCCGTAATTTTGAGATTTCGGGAACCGGAGGCAAGATTTAATTCAGCATTTGCCTTTGCAAAGTTAAGGGCGTTTTTGTCGTATTCTGTCATGGTTATGTTATGTCCAAAAGATGCGGCAACAATACCGACCATTCCTATGCCTGAACCTATTTCCAGAAAGGATTTTTCAGGTTCCAAAGGCATACGGGCAATATAATCGGCAAGAACAAAAGATGCCTCCCATATCCTGGCCCAAAGAGGAAAATCTTTCATAAGTTCCTTGGAATTGATAAATCTGTCTATAGTTTTTGGTACAAAGAACCTGAAGTTTTTACCCCCTATTTTCAGTTCTGAAATGTCTGTTTCGTATTTACTCAAAAATTTTTCTTTCAACAGTCAGTTTCCTCCTTATGTTTTATTTGAGGCTATGTTCCTGCGTTTGCTGAACCTGTTTATAAATACGTATCAGCTCAATAATAGGGGGATAACAGCGGACGTGCCACCGGGGCAGGAGGATTTTTCTTCCGCTCCAGCCCCTCCGGCAGTTGCGTCAGAAAAACCCTTCTGCTCCTATTTATTGCGCTATTACATAAATACCATGTGCAAAGGAGAGGCGGAAAAGGTTTTAATGTCTTTAATGCAAAGGCACTATTTCGGGCTTCCATCTTCCTGAGCTGGTCTTGTTGGATTCAGTAATCATAACCTGTTTAAGAGGTTTTTGCAGAGAAAATCTGCAATGTGGCATTATCACCAGTGTTTTTGGCTGAGCTTTTCCATAAATTCTTACAACAGAAACTCCCCTGTCAATCTTTGAGGATTCTGTAAGCACATCAATTCTGTTTTTGAGATTGTCTGTATCATTTATTATGTTATCTGCCCTGTTTTCAAGCTCTGATATGATTTCTTCTGTTTTCTCTTCTTCAGCAAGGATTTCTGCCACCTTTTTGTCTAATTGAGCAACCTTTAAGCCCGCCTGTTTAATTGCCTCTTCAAATTTGCTCCTGGATGCATCATCGAACATGCCAGCAGATTGTTTCAGCTTTTCCTGCAGGGTCCTCTCCTGTACCATGTATTTGTCCTGTTCCAATGCAAGTTCTCCAAGAGATGTTTCCAATTTGTCCAGTTTCTCTTTTAACCCATCGATATCTTCCAGTATCTCTTTTCTCTTTTTTCTTTTTGTCTGTATTTCTTTTTTAAGATTCTCCATTTCTTTTCTGAGCTTGAAATCAATACCAACGGTCAGGGTGTTAGGTTTTGTCCCCTCTGATCCCACGTCATATACAATAATCCCTTTTTTTGCAATTATTTCAGAATCTATAATCCTGCCCCCTCTTGCCACAATACATTTTCCATTTATCTCAACCCTGGACTCAATTATTTCCTTTTGAACAAGCATATTGCCCAGGGCATCTATGTTTGAGTTGTGAACATGACCGATTCTGACATCTCCCTGTGCCTTTATTCTTGAAGTATATATCCCTTCCATGATAACGGCGTCTTCTGTCAGATCAACAAGAGCCCCTTCCAGGCCGTTTGCTCTCAAACTCTTTGCCTTTACAAGATATTCCTTTTGAACTATACCTGAAACCTCCACATGCCCGTCAAAGTCTATGTGCCCCGTATTGATACATACGTCACCTTCAACATTGATATTCGGGAGAACGGAAATGGAACCGTCTGCCATAACCTTTGGTATTCCGTCACGGGCAGCAAATGCACTAAGATCGTCATCAGATATTGTGACACCGCTTCCAGCTCTCAGGGAAACAGGTTCAATTTCCGGGGGATATATGATATGTCCGAAGATATCTGTACCGGGAGTCCCCACTTTTCCGGGGATCTTCTCGGCCAGCAGTTCGCCTGTTTTTACAACAGGTAATCTGCCACGATCTTTCCAGTCTATAGTACCATCTTCTCTTGCTGTACCTATCCCGAGCGGGTCTACATCAAAATGATATATAACCCTGGGTGGCTGTCCCGGAGAAGATGTCTTTCCCTTTGCAATTATCAACGGTTTTTTGTATGCAGTACCGGATTCAAGAAAATCCTGTATCCGGCCTTTATCCACAATACCAAAGCTGATCCCCTTTTTCTCAACGAATGAAATTACGTCATCGGGTGTCAGATTCAATGGTTCTTCTCCCTTTATTAATAACAGGGATGCAAACAGATTGTTTTCTGAAATCTTTAATCTGAATTGTCTGGCCTTTCTGGATGGAATTTCCTGGTCTTTGGAGGTAACAGAAGATGCTGATGCCTGGTTCTGGATGGAAGGTGAGCGGATTTCCGTGCTTATGTGAGGTGGTGCGTCCATATTGTAATGGTTTTGTATGGCCATAACTTCATCAATATGTTTCTGGGTCATTGCCTTCATACGTAAAAGTATTTTGCCAATTGGTGCATAGACCCTTGATTTTTTGTATACGAGTTTTTGAACATGCAGGGCCTTTTGCAGGGTTTTTTCGCTTATAAAATTTTTGTAAATGGCAATCTCTCCAAATCTTTTGCTTTTAGGTCCTTTATATTCCATTGAATCTCCTCAAGATCCGTATCAGCAATGATGACATATTTGCCCTGTGAAGTTGTTTCTGAATAAGGACTGACATACTATCTTTGAATAAATAGAGAGGCAGGGGGTTTTTTGCAGATTTTTGTGTTTGAGGCACACAGGCAGTAAAGGGAGAAGGTGCGCTTCCCCTTTACCTTTATCTCTTGTGATGGAATGATGCTACAGTAGCCACAGATAGGGGCCACAAGGTCATTGTGGCATTATCATGCCTCTGTAAGCAGCCTGTCCAGTTTATTCATGAATATCGTGCGGATATCCTCTATACGTTTTTCATTTTCTGCCTCAAAGCGGAGCACAAGCACAGGCTGTGTATTTGATGCCCTGATCAATCCCCAGCCACCGTCAAAAATAACCCTGGCACCATCAATATCTATTACCTTGTAGTTCTTTTTAAAGTCCTCCACCATCCTTTTTACTATCTTGAATTTCTTTTCCTCAGGACACTCCATCCTTATTTCAGGCGTATTCACCATTTTGGGAACATCGGCCAGCAGCTCTTTTACTGACTTGCCCGTACGGGATATGATTTCGAGCAGTCTGGCACCTGCATATACGGCATCATCATATCCAAAATATCTTTCGGCAAAGAACATGTGTCCGCTCATTTCACCGGCAAGAAGGGCCTTCTCTTCCTTCATCTTCTGTTTTATAAGGGAGTGCCCTGTCTTCCACATGATGGCCTTGCCTCCATGACGCTCTATATCATCATACAGGGTCTGGGAACATTTGACTTCTCCTATGATCTTGCCTCCTGGATTTCTCTCCAGTATATCCCTTGCAAAAATTATCATTAACTGGTCTCCCCATATAATAGATCCTTCATGATCTACAACACCTATCCTGTCTGCATCTCCGTCAAATGCAATTCCCAGGTCTGCAGATTCTGCCCTGGTTGTGTCGATTATGGCCTTCAGGTTTTCAGGAATGGTAGGGTCAGGATGATGATTGGGGAACCGCCCGTCAGGCTGACAAAAAAGAGGGATCACTTCAAAGCCGAGATTTTTGTAAATTCTCTCTGCCACCATACCTCCGACACCATTTCCTGCATCTATAACTACCTTGATATTTTTGTCAGTATGTCTGATATTCTCTGTCACATATTTGATATATGGTTCTATTACATCAGCCTTTTCCATATTGCCCTGACCGTGTGAAAACTCACCCTTCTCGCATATTCTGCGAATCTCCTGTATCTGTTCACCATAGAGAGATGCCTCTCCTGTACAGATCTTGAATCCATTAAACTCCGGTGGATTATGGCTGCCTGTAATCTGTACGCCTCCATCCACCTTAAGTTGATGAATGGAAAAATAAAGCACAGGGGTTGGAACCATCCCTACATCCACTACATCAATACCTGTGCTTACAAGTCCTTGTGAAAGCCATTTTGAAATATCAGGAGAACTGAGTCTGCAATCATGGCCAAGGGATATCTTTTTTATCCCTGCTTTTGAGTAATAGGTCCCAATGCCGCAACCAAGCAGAACAACTGTCCTTTCATTCAATTCCTCCGGATAAACACCCCTTATATCGTATTCCCTGAATATATGTGCTCTCATAACATGGTTTCCTCCCTTGATTTTTTGTGTAGTACCCATCCATAAACGGCTGTTTTTTGCCTGCAGCGTTATCTCCAAAATTTTGATCCCGGACATTTACATGCCCCGGTATTATCACCCGACTGTTAACATATCAAACAAGATCCGGTTTCTTAAGATTAAGACAGTCAACTATCTTGCGTATATCCTGGGATCTGTTTATGTCTGCCACGAGTACTGCATCATCCGTATCTACAACAAGGCAGCCTGAAAGACCCAGGCAGGTTACAAGCCTTTTCCCCTGGGATGAGATAAAGCTTTTTTCACAGTCAATTGCCACAATATCTCCCTCTTTGAGATTACCTTTTTCATCATGCTCACTGTTTCTTAATTCATACAGAGACAGCCATGAGCCTACGTCGCTCCAGCCACAGGAAAGGGGAACAACATAAACATCTGCACCGGTCTTTTCCATGACACCGATATCAAAAGAAATCCCCTGAATCGTATTGTAGACCTGTTTTAGCTCTGTTTCAAACCTGTCTGTTCCCATAACGGGTTCCAACTTCATCAGACCTTTATACAGTTCCGGCAGGCAGTTTTTTATCTCATTTAGTATTGTGCTTGCAGTGGCAACAAATATCCCGGCATTCCAGTAATATTGTCCGCTTGACAAATATTTCACGGCCCTTTCAATGTCCGGTTTTTCCACAAACTCCATGACGCTGTAAACAGTTATGCCTGCAACCTTCACCGCCTTGTTGTTACGCCGTATATATCCATATCCGGTTTCGGGCCTTACAGGTACAACTCCAAGAGTTACAATTGCCCCTTCCTTAGTCAGTTCTGCTGCTGCCTTCAATGCCTTGATAAAAGGCTCTGTATCGGAAATAAAATGATCTGCCGGTAAAAAGGCGATTGGACCGTTATGATCGAGGTGTTGGGCATACAACGCTCCAAGCCCCATGCAGGGCGCTGTGTTACGGCCCGCAGGTTCGGCCAGTATATGTACCGGCCGATTGGCAAAAAGGGTCTTTGTCTTCTCAACGTGTGCACTGGCCACTACCAGTGCTGTTTTATCATCAGATGAAATCTGATGCAGTCTGTTTACTGTCTCAACCACCATTGGATTACGGCCGGTAATATTCAAAAACTGTTTTGGATTTTTCTTCCTGCTTGATGGCCAAAAACGTGTTCCTGAGCCTCCTGCCATTATTACTGAAAACATTGCATCCTCCATATAAGATTTTTAAACAGTATGGCGGGGTACATTATGTTCTGTAGTCGGAATTGATGGTTATATATTCATGGCTCAGATCGCAGGTAACGATTTTGTCCTGATATATTCCCTGGTTCAGGTTCACTGCAAGGGTGAATTCATCTTTAGACATTAGTTCTGCTGCCCTGGTTTCTGCCACTGTGCCACAACCCATACCCCCGGATACAATTTGCACATCATCAACAAAGATTTCAACATCCTGCTCCCTGATTTTGATGCCTGATCTTCCCAGTGCAGCCATTATCCTGCCCCAGTTGGGGTCATGACCATAAAAGGCTGTCTTTACAAGGTTTGAATTGGCAACAGTCCTTGCAGCCTTTGATGCATCTGATTTGCTTGAGGCGCCTTTAACATGTATCTCAACCAGCTTGGTAGCCCCCTCTCCATCCTTGACAATCATACGGGCCAGACTGGCCATAATATCCTTGAGGGCACATGAGAATCTTTCTTCCTCAGTTTCTGTAAGAATGCTGTTCCCGGCCATGCCATTGGCCAGTACCAATACTGTATCATTGGTACTTGTATCTCCATCAACCGTGATACGGTTAAAGGTGTTGTTCACTGCGCCGGATACAGCTTCTTCGAGTTGTCCTGCTTTAATTGCCAGGTCTGTGATGATAAAACATAACATGGTCGCCATATTCGGCATTATCATTCCAGCACCCTTTGCAATGCCTGTTATTCTGTATCTTTTTCCATCGGTATGACCTTCAAAAGAGCTGATTTTCGGAAAGGAGTCTGTGGTCATAATAGCCTTGGCTGCAAGGGGAATTGCCTCTTCCGAGAGTTCTGAGACAAGGCGGGGTACAGCATTGGCAACACGTCTCATGTCCATGCTCTGACCTATCACACCGGTTGAAGCAACAAGGATGTCATTGGCAGAAACACCGAGAAGGTTTGCTGTTATCCGTGCTGTGTCACGGGAATCATTAAGTCCTGTTTCTCCTGTACAGGCATTGGCATTGCCTGAATTGGCTATAATAGCCCTGGCCCTGTTATCTGATATATGTTTCCTGCTTACAATGACAGGGGCAGCCTGTATTTGATTTGTTGTAAATACTCCTGCTGCAACTGCATTCCTTTCCGAATAGATGAGAGCCATGTCCAGGGCATTGTCCTTTTTCAGGCCGGCAGATACTGCCGAGACCCTAAAACCGGGAACTGTTAAACTGTCTGAATCTGTCATATGCTTTTCCTGTAAACCATAAAGTAATTTTTATCAGGTTTGTCTGTTGGCAGACCTTTAAGATACCGTTATTTGTTGGCTCCGCAACATTTCTTGTATTTTTTGCCGCTTCCACAGGGACAGGGATCATTTCTCCCTATTTTTTTCCCTGTGCGGCGTACTGTTGCAGGAGTGGCAGAGTCATTATCACCGTGAATAAGATTAAGCCTCCGTTTTTTTTTGGCTGGAAGTTTTTCAGGTTCTTCCCTGGCAAGCTGTATACGGAACAGTGTGCCAAGTATATCTTCTTTGATTCGATTCATCATGTTTTCAAACATGGAAAACCCTTCTTTCTGGTATTCTCTCAGCGGATCTAACTGCCCATATCCCCTGAGACCAATTCCTTCTTTCATGTTTTCCATATCCTGAAGATGTTCAACCCATTTATCATCAATTATCTGGATCGTTATGTAATGTTCTATCTGATTCATTGTTTCCGTGCCAAACAGATTCTTCTTTTTATCATAAGCTGCCTTTACCTGTTTGGTAACAAGTTCTATCATATCGTCCACACTAAGTTTGCGAAATTCCTCCTGGCCGATATCCTCCGGTCCGATCTTTGGTATAAAATTGAAAATCCTTGCCAGATTTGTTATCAGTGCCTCCATATCCCAATCTTCGGGGTATGTCTTAGGATTCAAATGTCCTTTTACAATCAGTTTTACCTGGTCTTCCACCATGTCTTTTATCATGGCAGATATATCTTCACTGGCAAGAATGTCCTTTCTCAGAGAGTAGATCACCTCTCTTTGTTTATTCATTACATCATCGTATTCAAGGAGCTGCTTTCTTATATCAAAATTGTGGTTTTCTACTTTTTTCTGTGCGTTTTCAATGGCTTTTGAAATAAGACCATGTTCAATGGCCTCACCCTCTTTCATGCCAAGGCGTTCCATGACCGACGATATCCTTTCTGAGCCGAATATCCTTAACAGATCATCTTCGAGAGAAAGATAAAAACGGGATGACCCCGGATCTCCCTGCCTTCCTGCACGACCCCGTAACTGATTATCCACCCTGCGGCTTTCATGCCTTTCTGTGCCAAGGATATGAAGCCCTCCCAGTTCACGGACCCCTTCTCCGAGAACAATGTCTGTTCCACGACCAGCCATGTTAGTGGAAATAGTCACTGTACGCTTCTGGCCGGCCCGGGCAACTATTTCAGCTTCCTTTTGGTGATGTTTGGCATTCAGTACGGAGTGAGGGATCTTTGCGCGTTTGAGCATTTTGCTGAGCATCTCGGATTTTTCTATGGATATTGTTCCTACCAGCACTGGCTGACCTTTTTTGTACAGATCCTTTATCTCATTGACTACTGCATTGAATTTTTCCCTTTCCGTCTTGTAAATCATGTCCGGGTAATCCTTGCGGATCATTTTCTTGTTTGTGGGTATAACCACGACATCAAGATCGTATATATTCTTGAATTCTGCTGCCTCTGTATCTGCCGTGCCAGTCATTCCTGACAGCTTGTCATACATTCGAAAGAAATTCTGATATGTGATTGATGCAAGTGTCTGGTTTTCTTCTTCTATGTTAACGTCTTCCTTTGCTTCAACCGCCTGATGCAGTCCATCACTCCACCTTCTTCCAGGCATTATGCGGCCTGTGAATTCATCAACAATCAGCACCTTTCCATCCTTGACCACATAATGCACATCCTTTTCAAACAGCCAGTATGCCTTGATAAGTTGCTGAGTAGCATGTACCAGATCAGATGCCCTGATATACCGATTTTCTATATCTTTCAAACGCTCTGTCTTTTCTTCATCCGTAAGATCAGTGTCCTCCTGTACCAAACGGCTCTCCTCATCCATATCCGGAATAACAAAGTCTCCCAGCCCTTCTTTTGCAAGCAGGGCCTGTCCCTTTTCAGTGAGTTCTACCGAATTTCCGCGTTCGTCTATGGTACAATAAAGGATCTGATCCAGTTCCGGCAGTATCTTCTGAGCGCTCAGCATGCTTTCTGTTTTCTCTATTCTCTTTTTCAGCCCCGGGTTTTCCGAGATCAGATTCAGGAAAGCAGGGTTTTTGGGGTCTCCCCTTTTTACCTGTAAAAGCCTTTCTATGGTTTCATCACCGTCGTCGCCCTGTAAAAGCCTTTCTCTCGCTTCATCCAAGAGGGATTTTATTACTGTGTTCTGTTTGTTTTTCAGCTTTATAACAAAGGGTTTTACCTCTGAATATATTTTGTTTTCACTGTGTTCAACAGGTCCGCTTATTATAAGAGGTGTTCTTGCTTCATCTATAAGGATGCTGTCCACCTCATCTACAATTGCATAGTAGAAATCCCTCTGGACAAAATCATTCAGATCAAACTTCATGTTATCCCGGAGATAATCAAAGCCGAATTCATTATTGGTTCCATAGGTTATATCGCATGCATATGCCTTTTTACGTTCCGAATCATCCATCCCATGAACAACAACACCGGTAGACATGCCCAAAAAGCTATAGACAGCTCCCATCCACTCGGCATCACGTCTGGCAAGGTAATCATTTACAGTAACAAGGTGAACTCCTTTGCCTGTCAATGCATTCAGGTAAAGAGGCAGTGTGGCTGCAAGGGTTTTTCCTTCACCTGTTTTCATTTCAGCTATTTTTCCCCGGTGCAGAACAATGCCTCCTATTAACTGTACATCAAAGTGCCTCATACCAAGGGTCCTGACAGATGCCTCCCTGACAACGGCAAATGCTTCGGGCAGCAGATCATCAAGCGTTTCTCCCCTTGACAGTCTTTCCTTGAATTCAGATGTTTTTGCCCTTAACTGATCATCTGAAAGGGCGTGTATCTCAGGCTCCATGGAGTTGATCTTGTCAACTATGGGGGCCATTTTCTTTAATTCCCTGTCATTCTTACTTCCAAAAACATCTTTCAATATGCCTAACACTACAAGATCCTCCTGCATTAGCAGATATGTTTTTCTGGAGATAAACTGAAAACAACCTTGAAGCAAGATTGATGCCTTCGTAAAAAGTCTCGGATTTTTACAATATAGTGTAATATTGGACCTTTTAGAGGTTCAGTTTGCAATGTTTTGTGTTTGAAATCCTGATTGTCGATTTTTTACGAGATTGTCAAGAGTGGATAAAAGATTTATGGCAAGCATGACCTGACAGCCTTTTATATTCTCTATCCATAATCGGCATAGTTTGTTTGAGATTGAGGTATGCAAAAATTCACAGATATGTCTTTCCAGAATCAGATTTTGAACGTAACAACACCGGCAAAACAGATGGTTATGAATAGAGCCTGATTGGTGCCCATCCACAAGTTGGTCTTGACACTTGGGAACTGGATGGTGAGTATAATCTATTCATAGATGGGCACTAATTAGGCATAATAAATCTCAAGGGATTCATGGCTATTCTGTTCAGGAGCACCTCATAGTGAAGATGTGGACCTGTTGATCTGCCGGAATTGCCTGCCAAAGCGATGACACTGCCACGTCTCACAAATTGCCCCTTTTTGACAAACACCTTTTTCAGATGTGCATATCTGGTCTTTATTCCATATCCATGTTTTATAATTATACTTAAACCATAGCCGTGACCGTGTGCGATTGTTGTAACAATGCCATCTGCAGGGGCTTTTACCGGAGTTCCTGATCTTACAGAAATATCAATTCCACGATGAAACTCTCTTTTCCCTGTAAAAGGGGATGTTCTGTATCCAAAACCTGAACTGATATAGCCTATTACAGGCCATTTGGACGGTATTCTTGCAAGATAGACCTTCTTGCTCTCCAAAAGTTCAAACAGCTCGTTTTCACTGTTTCTGACAACAGCTATGAACCTTTCTATCCTGGAAAAGGATTCTCTCAGCGGATATTCCCGGTTCCCATGACTGTTTTTTATGGAAGATGAATAACTTCCTCCCATTCCCGGCAATTCATATGTTTTTATGCCTTTTTCAGGATGAGACATGGCCTTTATCTCGGCATGAAAGGCAGCCAGGTTATCAAGTTCCCTGTCTATCTTTTTGACATGCGATGACAGGTAGGTTATTTGTTTCTTTTGAAGCCTGTTTTCATTACGAAGTTCAGCAAGGCAGGCCTTTTGTTTGTTTATTATGCAGTAGTAACTGGTTAGCCATACAAGTACAGGCAATACAGCAACAAAAAATATAACGAGACTGAAAAAGAGTGTGGATGGAATATAAAACTGCCTTGTTTTTCCCGAAGGTTTGAAGGTGATTTGGAGTCTGGTCTTTTTCATGAAAAATTTCCCTTAAACCTTGTAATGTTTGCTCACAAGGAGATATTGACAGATGTTGCCTTTTTGAAGAAAGACAAATACATGGGCAACTACATTGCAGGTTTTGCAGGACTATTGGTTGTACGTTTCATCCCTTGACGGCCTTTTCTTGCGAGTCTGTGGGTGTTGGTTAGCGAGGGTACAGGCCTTGAATCCTGGCTGTAAGCAAGACCAAAAGACAAATTTTGCACAAACATTATAAATTATGGAGCAGAAAACCCACAGTACCCAAAAGTTGACCTGTGAACGTAAGGTTAAAAAACCAAACAATAAAACAAAGATACACAGCTTTAGGAGAGGTGTCAACACGAGAGAACAGGTGCTGGCAAGTTTCCGGTTTATAATGGTTGCCATGCGTCAGATTGCAGAAATTTTTTGTGTGCCTGTCCTGCTTTGGTGACAGGTACGGCTATAAATACGGCAGGCATACCAGCAACAAGCCTGCCTGCCTTTTTTTCAATACCCATAAGTCTTGCTCCATTCCAGGTTGCACACATTACAGCTTTTTCCATTGAAATACCTGCCCTCATAAAAATCTCAATCTCCCTGAACAGTGAGGAACCATGATCAACCCCTATGCTGCCTGAATCTGTCCCTGCGGCAATGGTTACTCCAAGGGCATCTGCAAGTCTTATCTGTTCAAGTTGATGTTCCAAATTGCGTGTTGCAATCTGTCTTTGCTCTATCGCAAGATCCGGGATTTTCATGTATGCTTCCATGGTAAATGCAGTAGGCACCCATGTTACATCCTTATCTGCCATTAATTGCAGGTTCTTTTCTCCCATGAAAAAGCCGTGTTCTATGGAATCAGCCCCTGCTTTTATTGCCTCTTTGACGGGCCTTTTTCCATTTGCATGGACCATGACTTTGAGGCCTGTAGCATGGGCGGCATGTATGACCCTTTTCAGGACATTTTCCTTGAACTGTGGGTCTGTCTGTTTCCCAAATTCCTCAAGGCTGTTCAAACCGGAATTTATGATCTTTACATGATCAATTCCATTGCTCATGATTGCATTGAACATATCTTTTTCTGTGGAAACGGCTTGTCCTGCAAACCTTCCGTAACGGCCTTTTGCATGGATTGCCTTTCCGGCGGAGCTTACAAGGATTTTCATTTTCGGATTATAGACCTGAATGACAGGATCGAGGATATTCCGATTGGATATGGACGGTTGACAGGTTCGGTTTTGTTTTTGAATACAGTCTGTATGTGTTTTGACTGCAGATGTGTCATTTTTGTATGCAGAAACAAAACCTCTGTAATCTCCGCCGTCCCTTACGGCTACAATTCCATGTTTGATATGATCACAGAGGTGTTTTGAGATGGCATTCCTTGCCTCCTTGCAGGTAAAATTCAACTGTTTCTTTCTTGTCTCTTTATCTGATGTGCCTGACATAAAGAGATGTACATGACAGTCAACAAGACCTGGTACAACAAGAGCTTCGCAAAGATCCAGGGTGTCGGCCGGCAGATGTTTGGATAAATATCCGCCTTTTATCCAGGATATCCGGTCTGCATCTATCTTAATAAGGACATTTTTGCGCATAGACGTACCGGTTCCGTCAATAAAATATCCTGCAAAGACATGAAATGATGTTTTTGGAAAAGCAACAAGAGATGAAGATTCGGGAGGAAACATTTTCAACAGAATGCCTTGAAAAAACAGGTTGTTTTTAGTGGGTGTTACGCAATGAATCCCTGCAGAAGGTTGGTAATGTACGCATTGTATCAATTGCCCGGGGCAGTATCGTTTTTTGTGCCGAATCCTTTTTCCCGGACTGTCAGGAGACAGGACAGGGTGTATCACAATGCCACATGTTTGATCACAACAACATAGGCACAGCCAACACACTGAAAACAAAACAGTTCAAACATGATCAGCATGTAAGATGAAAGCAGGCGCCTGTCTTTTTCCCTGAAGCAACCAGGTCATTAAATATCTTCATAGCCCTGAGATTGGGGGCAGACACAAGGTCGATGTTTTGCATGGCAAGCAGGCTTCTTATATCATTGTCAGGTCTCATAAGACCATCCATTCCGGTTCCGGCAACAATCACTTCCGGCATGGATGCAGCAAGATCTTCTATGTCATTGAATGAAAGGACATGACTCTGTTTTCGCCACCATGAATCGTCTGTTTTTCCATCGGGATAAACAATAATGTCTGATGAATATTCTTTTCCGTCAATTGTTATGGAGCCAAAAACACAGCGTTGAATGAACAAGCCAGATCTCCTTTGATTAGATTTTCCAAATTTATGAAAACTATATACTTACCCCGTTAGTGCTATTGGAGTTGTCCTGCTCCTGCAATTTTTTTAAACGTCTTTTAAGTTCCTCAAGTTGTTGCTTAAGATAAGGTACAATCTCCCTGTTGAATTTCTCAACAGAGGATTTGCCTTGCCTGGATAACTCCTCTGTCAGCCGATTTATCTCCTGTTTCAATTTTTTTGCCTTGTCAGTCCGGGGTATGTTTTTAAGCCCGTTGAAGAATTCGTCAAACTGTTTTTGAATGGCTGACAGGTTTGTTCTGAAAGACTCCACAGCCTGCTCGGAAAAGGCAGAAAGCCTTGAAGAGCCAATAATAACAGCTCCTTTCCCAAGAGGAACTCCATTTTCAGCAACATGTATCATTTCAATGGCCTTGTGTCCTATGTGTAGGTGGTCATTAATGATAAAAAATCTCGATTTGTCTGTTACCGACCTGGCAAAATCCTCCTTTATTTTAACGTGAACAAGGAATTTACCTTTTTGTGTATACACAACCTTCAGAACAGAGCCGATTTCGGTATTATCAAATATGACCCTGTCCCCGCCTTTAAGTCCGTTAACATGGTCAAACTGTATCTTGCAGGTCATATTGTTGTTTAAACAGCCTGCAGTTATGAACATAAAGATTATGGCTATTAAGAAACAGGACGTTATTGTTTTTTTCATATCGCTGCCTTCCACTTGTAACTGGCCTTTTTATGCAATCCTGACCATGTCAGATGTCTGTGCAGAACCAGGTAAAAGGGTTTTTATTATTTTGCATATTTTCTCATGATACAGCTTCTGAAGCCGACAATCAATCAATAATACAGATCCCGGAATCTGTGATAGATTCTGTGCAGGTTGGTAAATTTGTCTGTTTTGGCGACAAAAAAGTCTTCCGGGGGTCCTGGCAGACCTCAGCCGAAGGTTGTTTTAGATGCTGTGGATGAAGAGGGGATATTTCCTGTTATGCCAAGGGCTTTAACTGTCGGCATGAATGCTATGGGCGCTTGTTTCAAACTCGTTATAAAGATAATTCTGTACCGGGAAGATGTTTGTCTTTTAGAGCTGGTACGATATATTCGTGTGAATCCCTTATGGGTCAATCTTGTTGAGAATTGAAAGGTATTGATCCGGGCCCTGGAATTTTATTTTATAAGAAGGGGAAATCCTGTTTTGCATCTGTTTTGACCCTTGCCAATCCCTGTATGGTCTGGTAGTGTTCATTTAGGTCTTTTCTTTTTGATTTTATTGAGTCTTTTACAAGATTCAATGTATCAGAAGGCAAAGGTCTTCTTGCGTTAATATGTTTTTTTAGGCAGGTGATATCTTTTCTGTGCGCATAACTGCTGGACGTTGAAAAACAGATCTTGTTTACTAACTGGTTTGTTAATACTTCGTTATTTATAGTGTGGCATATCATGTTAATAACACGTAACATAACGTCAAGCCCGGGAAATTTGCAGTATAAACAATGAAATATATTGACAGAAAACCAGTTTTGCAGAATACGTCCCCGGTTTCCATATCACGCAAAGAAACGGGTTTGTGTAACATGCTTGCTGCTGTTGATCCGGTACTGTTCTTTCAGCGAACTGTCGGCAATCAGACTGTTCAAAGAGTATTTCAGTCAGGCAGACAGGGCCTGGCTGCCAAACAGCATGATCTTATCCGGCTGCAGCGTGTACGGCATGTGCATAGGCGTTCTCCTGTTCCCGGTTTAAGTTCGATGAAACTCCACACCTTTCTTAATGACCTGAACACCATAATCTATAGGAGCTTTGGCAAACAGGCATCTTTGAACGTAAATGATTTTTCATTTCTTACGTCTGTCCAGTTTCTGCATCAACTGAAAACCAGTTCCCCCGCCGATTATTCTTATGCATACAATAGGGCAGTTGAGGTATGTGCTGCCAGGTCAAACAGACAGTTTCAGAAAATTTGCGGTAGTGACAGGGGGTGCATCAGGCATGTCCTTAACATTCAAAAAAACAGAAGAATGTGTAATCAAGGCATTCCAGCAGATATCTTGATAGCGCCCTTTATGGATATTGCTGGACTGACTCTTCCTGGCAAAGGCAGATCCCTGATTAATCTTGGAATGCCTGGTACGCCGAAGAACAGGATTCTGGAGACCATAGTTCATGAGGGTCTTCACCGGCTCAGGGGCAGGATTTGGGCACAGCGGTCCCGGATAGGATTGGGAGCCTACCATTCAATACATAGAAGACGCTTGTCTCATATAAAGAAAAAGCTGGATGAAGGAACTGTGCAGATACTTACCCGGGAAGTAATAAGAAAAATGAGGGGAATCAGTGGGCGAAACTGGTTCAGGGGATATTCCTCGTCATCGTATGTGCAGGAGATTCATTACGTCCAGGGTATTTTGGGCCGCCATAATAAGAACATGGCCTTTTTGGTCAAGGCCTATTTCAGTAATGCTGGCATCCGTGAGGTTGAAGATCTGCAGTTTTGGCAATAGAGATCAGGTTATTGGAAAAAGAAGAAGGAGATGTTTTATCAGAATTTTGACATGGTGTCCTGGCAAGCAGGGCCTGTCAAGGCAATTTGCTTGACACATATCTTTATGAAAACTATTCTTTTTACTGTAAGAATACCTTTGCCCATGCTGTCCCGGGCTTACGCTATCTTTGCTTTTTTTGAAATAATATTGATTTGCATCCATAAATGGAAGTTTTTGGATAAGATCAAGCAAATCAGGGGATTATATGCGGAAGCGTACAAACGTCTATCAGGGAATCCCGCAGATTGATACCAGGATTGTGCAAAAAGCCCATTTACAGATTGTAAACCTGTTGGTGTCCACGGTCCTTGCGTATGGACACCACATTAACATAAGACTTTGACATATTTAAGGTATAACCAATGGATGAAAAACAGTATATAATTGATGAGATAACCTTGAAGGATACATGGAGGATGTTTCGTATTCTGGCTGAGTTTACAGAAGGCTTTGAAACAATGCCAGAAGTTTATCCTGCAGTAAGCATATTTGGGTCGGCAAGAACAAAACCAACCAGCAAGGTATATAAAATGACGGTGCATACTGCCAAACTTCTTGTGGAAAATGGTTTTAATGTGATATCAGGGGGAGGCCCTGGCATAATGGAGGCGGCAAACAAAGGCGCCGCCGAAGCAGGAGGAAAATCAGTAGGCCTTAACATACAGCTCCCACATGAACAGAAACCAAACAAATATGCCAATATCCAGTTGAATTTTAAATATTTTTTTATCAGAAAGGTAATGTTCATCAAATACGCCGTTGCATACATAGTAATGCCCGGCGGTTTTGGCACCCTTGACGAACTGTTTGAAGCAGTTACGCTTATCCAGACAAAGAGGATTAAGAGGTTTCCGATTATCATGATCGGTTCCAGACATTGGAAGGGACTTATCACCTGGATAAATCATGTCCTTTACGAAAAGCATTTTGTTTCTGATATAGATACTGAGATATACACCTTGGTTGACACACCGGAAGAGGCGATGGATATAATAAAAAAATCAATAGTAATATAGCCTTTTGTGGTTTTTCCGAAGTTGTTATATTTGCTTTTGCCGGGCACGGCAGACAGGTTAATATACAGTGCTTTCACTGTTTGTTCTGTTTGAATAAAATAAATCCTGCAATGCTGGTTAGTGCATGAATTTGGTCTGTGAGTGAGCACTGAAATATATAAGGAGTAAAAAAGATGCTGAAAGTAACCTGCCTCGGAGCGGCTCATACAGTAAGCGGCTCATGTTTTCTTGTTGAAACGCCGAATGGCAGAAAGTTTCTGGTTGACTGTGGTCTGTTTCAGGGAGGCAGGCAAATGGAAAGCCGTAACTGGGAAGACTGGGATTTCAATCCAAAAGACATACAGACCATGTTTTTGACCCATTCCCATATTGACCACTCTGGCAGAATACCAAAACTGGTAAAAGATGGATTTAAGGGACGCATCATTACCTCTCCTCCTACGGCCGAACTGTGCGAGATCATGCTTCTTGATTCTGCCCATATACAGGAGATGGATGCAGAATGGCAAAACCGGAAAAACAAACGCCAGAACAAGGAGGAAATACAACCCCTGTACACAACAGAAGATGCTGAAGCAAGCCTTGATCTTTTTTATCCGGTTGAAAGGGACAAAATCATTGATATATGTCCGGGGGTATATGCCAGACTGAGAAATGCGGGCCATATATTAGGCTCATCCATACTTGAATTGTGGGTGGAACAGCAGAATGAATCTGTCAAGGTGGTTTTTTCAGGAGACATTGGCAAGCGAAATCAGTTGATAGTCCAGAAACCCTATGAAATATTTAATGCAGATTATCTGTTTATGGAATCCACTTACGGTAACCGTCTTCACCGTTCTTTTGACCAGAGTGTAAACGAGCTCCTTGAGGCAATAAAGTACAGCGTTTCCAATGGGGAAAAGACCATTATTCCGGCCTTTGCAGTGGAACGAACCCAGGAAATAATATATATCCTCGGCCAGTTCCAAAGAAAGGGGCTGTTGCCCGACATACCCATATATCTTGACAGTCCCCTTGCTATCAAGGCTACAGAAATATTCAGAAAAAACAAACAGTGTTATGACGAAGAAACATTGGCTGTGGTAGAAGAAGGGTTTGATCCCTTTGACATGCCCAACTTTAAATACACCCTGGACACCGCTGAATCCATAGCCATAAATGAAAAACCCGGCCCTGCCATAGTAATTGCTGCTAATGGTATGTGCACTGCAGGGCGTATAAAACACCATCTGAAACATAACCTGTGGAGGGAAGGAGCAAGCCTGGTAATCGTTGGATTTCAGGCAAAGGGTACAACAGGACGCAAGATTCTGGAAGGGGCAAAAAAAGTCAAGATATTCAGGGAAGATGTGGCAGTAAAAGCCAAGATTTTTACTATAGGAGGATTTTCTGCCCATGCAGACCAGGCTGATCTTATCCGTTGGGTTTCCAAATTCGAATCCAACCCAAAGGTCTTTGTGATTCATGGTGAAGTTACAGCGAGCAATGCCCTTGCTGAAAAGATAAACAAGGATCTTGATCTTGAAACCTATGTGCCAAAATGGAAAGAAAGTCTTATTCTGGATTCAAGGAAGCTGTCTTTTGGGGAATCCAGGGCTGTTGAAATCGAACCGGATGTAAAATCACTCATGCTTGACAAGCTGAATGAAATACAAGAGCGACTTTTGATGCTGAAATCACGGATAGAGTCTGACAAGGATGCAGATAAACTTGCAGAGGATGACATGGAAAGGCTCAGGTATATAGAAGAGGAAATAGATGCCTTTTTTTAACGTCAGGCTTGAAGACAAATATGTCTGTTAATGACGGCGGTTCTTGTTTCCAGGCGATAACAGGACAGGTACTTTTCCTGGAAGATTTGATTTTGTGAGGTGTCTGTAGAGAGATACTGTTTTTTTCTTGAAATAAAAAAAGCCGCATATCCTGAAAAAGATATGCGGCTTGTATTTTTTGATCTGTCTTTATTTTAGATCACGGTTACATTGGTTGCTGCAGGGCCTTTCTGGCCCTGTTCAACATCAAATGAAACCTTGTCGCCTTCGTTCAGCGACTTGAAACCAGATGCATTTATTCCTGTATGATGAACAAATACGTCCTGTCCGTCTTCTCTTTCAATAAAGCCGAACCCTTTGCTGTCATTAAACCATTTTACAGTTCCTGTTTCCATTGTAGCACCCTCCTTTTTATTAATTTTCAAAATTTCATACTCGAAGGCACCACTTTGTACTGCAGGGGTCTTTCTCGTAATGAAACTGATTCCTCATATACTGAAGAATCCTTAATTGATGTGATCATTATAAGCCCTTATTTTGATAAAGCAAGCTTTTTATTTAAAATATTTATTTTTTTTACGATATTATTATCTATCTGTCTTTGATGCCGTACTTTCAGGGTGACTGGGCTGGTTGGATTTTTCCGTTATCCCCTCTGTTCAATTCAACAAAACATCCTTCATGGCTGTCCGTATCTCTGGTATTTCAACAAACTTCATCAGGGCTTCCCACTGCTTTTTTATATGGACAATATGTTTAAAGGCATCTTTGTGGCGGTTTGTCTCGGAAATCATAATATCAATATTTTTCAATGCCTCCATGGCATAATCAGCATTACCTTCTTTTCTGTAATACTCTGCCAGAAGTTCGGATGCGCCCCTTACCTTTTGTTCAAGATTGTCCTTCAAAAAGGCGCCCGGATAGGGGTCCAGTTCTTCGGGAGTGACAGAGGGGACTCCAGATATTGGTTTTTGTCCTCTGAGTTTGGCCCTTTCAAAAACAAACCTGCAGATATCTTCCCTGAGCCGCATCCATACAGGATAAGATTTTGGCGGTGGCATATGTTTTATAGCAAGGAGATTATCCATGAAGAATTTGTGCCCAAACATTTTCATATTGATAAGATAATCTATATCTTCTCCTCTTGTAATATATGGATCAAACGGTATCTTGGTAAATATCTCTCTGTGAATAATCATGTTCCCGCCAAAAACAAAGGGGGTGGGTTTCAGCCTGGGCCCTTTTCCTATTATTTCCTCAAAGGCCTTGTTCATTACATCTGTTTTGTCCCAATATTTATCCCAGGGCCTTTTATCCTTTTTGAGACGCCAGTCGCCATTTTCCTGAAGATAGTAACCTCCTACAGCCCCTATAAATTCACCGTCAATGGTTTTGCCGATAAATTCCTGTGCCTTTTTCATAAAGGCCCTATCTTCAAAGAGCTCATCATCATCAATAAGCACGGCAATATCAGAATCCAATATATGGGGCAGAAATATACACATATTGCGAATATTAGGGTATCCTCTTATGCTTAGAAGAGACGCCAGATTATTTTTTTTGTTTTTTTTCAGAATTTCATAAAACTTGTCCAGATGAGAATAACTGAACAGTCGCACAGGAATATCAGAGGATGCAGAGGATATGATTCCCGCGACCTTTTCTTCAACCATTGGCTCAATATCTCTGGCATTGGAAACGGCTATGACAATCAGATCAAAATCTCTGTCTTCAAGGATACTGAGACTTTTTATGAGCCTTCCGAGGGTGCCATTCTGGTCAAGAGGAACAGGATGGTCATAAACGTCATCACCTTCTTTGTGGCCTGCAGACTTGTTTCTTGTCCAATAGGAGGGGATCACCATTGTAATTTTGTTTTGCATGTTTTACCTCATGGCCTGTACATGGTTAGACATATGGCATATTAAGGTTATCTCTGGTTGATCTGAGAACACAGTCTCTTGTCAATTTGAGACCTGCTTGGTTTTCATCATCAGGAATTATCGTTTACAGTAGAAATATCCGGGACCATTGGGCCCCGGGTACGTGGACCAAAAAGCGCAAGCCGCAAGGCGTCTATAGGATGAGATATCATATCATTTACTGCCGTGGCCTCAAATCCGCTGTGCATCATACAGTTGTCACATTTTTCATTACGACCCGGTCCCCATTTTTCCCAGTCTGTTGTTTCAATAAGTTCCCTGAAACTTTTTACATACCCGTCGTCAGGTAAAAGATAGCAAGGCCTTTGCCAGCCGAATATATTGCGTGTAGGATTCCCCCATGGTGTGCATTCATAACTTCTGTTGCCTGCAAGAAAATCGAGAAACAGACTGGTATGATTAAATTTCCATTTGTGATGTGCAGACAGGCTGAATATTTCCCTGAAAAGATTTCTGCTTGCAGTCCTTTGCAAAAACATTTCGTGACGGCTTGCGCGTTCGTAATTGAAGCCAGGAGACAGGGTGATTCCTTCCACTCCCAGACTCATAACAAAATCAAAGAAATTTTCTACATCAGAAGCCATCATGCCGCTGTAAAGAGTACAGTTGACAGTGACACGAAACCCTCTTTTTCTTGCCTCTTTTATTGCCTCTACTGCTGTATCAAAAACGCCAGACCTGGATACGGATGCATCATGATGCTTTCTGTCTCCATCAAGATGGACTGAAAAGGTCAGATAGGGAGAAGGGCTGAAAGAATCCATCTTTTTTTTCAAAAGCAGTGAATTGGTGCAAAGATATACGAATCTTTTAAGTCTTGTGATTTTATCTGCAATGCTGGCAATTTGTTCGTGCAGGAGAGGTTCTCCCCCGGCTATGGAAACAATCGGGGCTCCACATTCCCTTACTGCATCCACACATTCATCTACATTCATACGGCGTTTCAGTATCTCGGGCGGATATTTTATCTTGCCGCATCCTGCACACGAAAGATTGCACTGGAAAAGAGGTTCAAGCATCAAAACCAGAGGATATCGCATGTTCCCCTGTGCCCTTTGTTTCATGATATAACGTCCAACCTTGTACTGTTGGATAATCGGTACTGACATGTTTTTATCCTTATTTGGGCAAACGTATGAATTGCCTTTTACTGTTTGCCTTGTTAAATCTGTTTGTTGTGTTTGTTATCTTTCCTGAAATATGTGCCCGTATCCTTATATTCAAATTCTGTCTGCATAGACAGATTGTGTCTGAGAGTCAAGACCTGAGTTTGTTGTCGGGATGGAAGGAAAAGATATGTTATGCAAACTTATCACATATTACAGAAACAGTATAAAGAAAACAATTTGCAGGAATGAAGGACCTATCTTGAGCCCGATACAAGATACCCGTTGTCCCTGAACCAGTTGATGGCATCTCTCAATGCCTCTGTGACCGGTCGTGTTCTGTATCCCAATGTCTTTTTTGCCTTTTCTGTGGAAAAAAACATATTCTTTTTTGCCATTCTTACGCCATCTACGGTTATAAAAGTATCGTTTTTTTTAGCAAGAAGGGCAATTGCTTCTGAAATGTAGGCAACAGGCAGGACCAGATTGTGGGGAAGACATATCTTTGGTGCAGGCAGGCCAGTAATTGCAGCAATAACCTCAAGTATTTCCTTTAGGGTCATGTTTACTCCTCCCAGTATATATCTTTCTCCTACTTTGCCATGATTGTAGGCCAGCAGATGGCCTTTTGCAACATCATCCACATGTACCAGGTTAAGACCTGTATTTACATATGCAGGCATACGACCCGATGCAGCCTCAACTATTATCCTTCCTGTAGGAGTAGGCTTTATGTCTCTGGGACCGACCGGTGTGGAAGGGTTTACAATAACCGCAGGAAGGCCTTCTTCCCTGACAAGCCAGCTTACCTCTTTTTCTGCTATAAACTTTGACCGTTTGTAATGGCCTAACATATCGTGAAGATCAGATGGGGTTTCTTCATCTGCCAGGTCACCGTGTTCAGGAAGACCAATAGTAGCGACGCTGCTTGTGTAAACAATCCTTTTTACTCCGGCACTTAGTGCTGCAATCATTATGTTCCTTGTTCCTGCAACATTGGTCTGGTAAATCTCAGCAGGTCTTAATGCCCACAAACGGTAGTCTGCCGCCACATGGAATATGGCATCACAGCCCCTGACGGCAATTTCAAGGGATCTGATGTCGTTAAGATCTCCATTCACAATTTCTACGGGCAAGCCTTTAATGTTGGCAGTATTACTGGACTTGCGAACAAGCACCCTGACCCTGTGACCATGTTTAAGGAGCTGCCGCAGAACCGCAGAACCGATAAAACCTGAAGCGCCTGTTAATAAAGTGGTCACAAATCCTCCTGAAAAAGTGTCCATTCATAAATGGCTACTTTTGGCTGCATTGTTATGTTCGGGGTTTGATTCTCGAAATGATGGCCAAACTTTTTTGTATGGGGATGAATTGGTTAAAGTTTTAAGGTTTTTATTGCAAAGCTGACAGAATGTTTTATAAAGTAAACCTCTAACAGAAATTCGTCAACTATAAATCTCATGAGGAACAAGGACAAAATGTGGAGTAATTACAATGGAAAAACGGGCTCTTTTTATAAATCCCCCCTCTTACGAGGGTTTTGATGGCGGGGCAGGCAGCAGATATCAGGCAAAGCGGGAGGTCCTCTCCTTTTGGTATCCTACCTGGCTTGCGCAGACATCTGCCCTATGTGAAGGGAGCAAGCTTGTAGATGCTCCTCCACAGGATATGAGTCCTGATGATACAGTCAGGGCAGGCAAAGGCTTTGACCTTGTGGTCATATACACCAGTACTCCTGGATATAAAAACGATGCCCGGCTGGCAGAACATTTTAAGGCCATGTACCCTGATATAATGGTAGGAATGGTTGGCCCGCACTGTACTGTTCTGCCGGAAGAGTCCCTTCTGCAATGCAGGGCTTTGGATTTTGTAGCACGGGGGGAATTTGATTATACAATTCTTGATATTGTCAGGGGCAGGCCATTGGGCAAGGTCAAGGGAATATCCTATCTCAAAAACAACAAGGTCGTCCACAACAGTGACAGGCCCCTTATAGAGGATATGGATGCCCTTCCCTCTGTCCTTGATGTATACAGGCGAGACCTTTCAATTGAAAAATATTTTATAGGATATCTTTTACATCCCTATATATCTGTCTATACAGGTCGTGGTTGTCCCGGGAAGTGCACCTTTTGTCTGTGGCCCCAGACCATAGCAGGGCGCAGGTACAGAACGCGTTCGGTCAAGAACGTTATTGATGAAATGGCCAGGGCAAAGGAAATGTTCCCCGAAGTAAAGGAATTCTTTTTTGATGATGATACCTTCACTGCCGATCTGAAACGTGTGGAAGAAATTTCAAAAGGTCTTGGGGAGTTGGGTATAACATGGTCATGCAGCTCCAGGGCCAATGTGCCTGAAAAAACCCTGTCTGTTATGAAAAGGAACGGCCTCAGATGTATAATGGTAGGTATAGAGTCGGGGGATGACACTATTTTGAAAAACGTCAAAAAGGGAATTACCACGGCACAAGCCATGAAATTTGTAAAAACATGCCGTAAACTGGGAATCATCACTCATGCAACCTTCTGCATTGGTTTACCAGGTGAAACCAGGGATACCATACACAAGACAATTGAATTTGCAAAGAAACTTGATCCTGACACCCTTCAGGTATCAATAGCAAGTCCGTATCCCGGCACAGAGTTTTACAGGGAGGCAAAAGAAAAGGGGTGGCTTAAAGAGACCAGTCTGGTTTCAGAGGATGGAGTGCAACAGGTGGCGATTGGATATGATAACCTCAGCGGGGAAGAAATATTTAATGCTGTTGAGATCTTTTACAACAGGTTTTACCTTCGTCCAGGACCTATTGTGAGAATTGTTAAAACAATGATTAAAGATAAAGAGACATGCAAAAGAAGATTGCGGGAGGCAAAAGAGTTTTTTTCGTTTATGTATAAGAGAAAAACGCACAGCAAGTGTGCATAAGGCCATACGATTATGGACAATATTGTTGCGATACTGGCTGTTATATCCGTATGTTCCTGCTTGTATCATCTGTTGGCTCTGATTTGTGCCTTTATGTTTTTCAGGCAGAAACAGACTGCGGATAATGGTGGTCCATGGCCAAAAGTGGCTTGTCTTAAACCCCTTTGTGGCTATGACAGGGAAACCCGTAAAAACCTGGAAAGTTTTATTTGTCAGGACTATCCTCATTACGAGGTGATATTTGGAGTCAGGGATCGTAATGATCCTGCATATCAGGCGGCTGTTGATGTCTGTAAAGAACACCCGGGCAGGAACATCAGGGTAGTTGTTGGGGAAAAGGGCAGGGGGACAAACAGAAAGGTGAGAAACCTTAGAAATATATATGATCATGTTTCGCCAGATGCACTCGTTCTTGTGCTGTCTGATTCAGATACAAGGGTTTCAAAGGATTATATAAAGTATATGGTGAAGCCGCTTGTCAATGATTCAGGGATCGGGGCTGTAACATCGATTTACAGGATAGAGAGGATTGAAAGCGCAGGGGATTTGATTGAGGCACTTGCTGTTGAAACAGTATTTGTTCCCGGAGTACTGCTTACCAATTGCTTTTCTGATCTGCAGTTTGCCTTTGGCGCATCCATTGCTGTTGACAGGCGAACCTTTTCAGAAATCGGGGGGTTTGAAGTTATTGAAGATTACCTTGCCGATGATTACAAGATAGGAAATCTTGTTTACAAGGGCAATCCGGCGCAGATGGATTCAGTGCATTCTCAATCGCCGGCAACTGCAAGCACAGGTTCTGCATGTAGAAAGGGTGTGTCAGGGAAACGTATTGTGCTTTCCCCATATGTTGTTTCCATCATTCCACCAGGTGAGGGTCTGTTTTCTGCACTGAATCACATTGTGCGCTGGAACAGAACAGTCAGGATATGCAAACCGGTCGGTTATTTTTTCTCGGTAGTATGTCATTCCTGTTTCTGGGCACTGATGTGTTTTATTACAGCAGGTGGAAGTATAATTGGATGGGCAACCCTGACAGCAACCTGCCTTGTAAGGATTGTCACTGCAATGGCATTTGTAACTCTGATCAGATCCAAAAGCGGTATCCTGAAAACACTGTTAACACCATTATGGGACGTTGTATCAGTTATCCTGTGGGGTGTTGGATTAATGGGCAGCACGGTTACATGGAGAGGGGTAAGGTACAAGATACTCAGGGGCGGGAAGCTGAAAGAGATATAGGGCAGGCATTGCACGCCACAGGACCTTGTCCGGGAAAACCCTGAATTATGATACGAATGGAACCTGAATAAAAATGACGTCTCTTATAGTTACAGCAGATGATTTTGGATTGAACAGATCCGTAAACAGTGCAGTTAAAGAAGCAGCGCAAGATGGCATACTTACATCTGCAAGTCTTATGTTAACCGGCGATGCAGTGGATGATGCCGTTGCCATAGCAGGCGAGATAACATCTTTTGATGTAGGGCTTCACCTTTCTTTGACTGAGGGAACCCCTGTTTCATCTCCGCACATTATTCCTGATCTCGTTGAAAAGAATGGCCGTTTTTATGAGTCTCCTGCCAGACAGGGGATATTGCTGCAATTCAAAAAAGGGGTTGATGAGCAGGTAGAAAACGAGGTGTCTGCCCAGTTCAATGCGTTTGCAGATACAGGTATTTCCTTCGGTCATATAGACAGTCATCATCATTTGCACATACATCCAAAGCTTTTTGACATTGTCCTGAAAAATG